>NPIF01000062.1_pt1 | contig 259542 bp, 225 predicted proteins | sample 8637461 | NCBI WGS metagenome assembly NPIF01 (sample SAMN07420641, study PRJNA396082) | bioreactor metagenome | isolation source: sample BR12 brine-fed electro-methanogenic bioreactor BR | place: Japan: Kochi | collected 2016-12-09 | reverse complement strand
TATCCTTTAAAAAGCCCGTATCCTCGATTGAGTCGAGGATACGGGCTTTTTGCGTTGTTTTATGGCTTTGCCTGAACCGTTATGGTATGATACCTGCTGATAACCCGATCGGAGATAATAGATATGTCGCGAAGTCATGCCCGAAATTCCCGTCATTTGAATACCCGGGATCTGGCCGCGGTGGCCATGGGGAGAAAACCCGCGGACCTGATCATCAAGAACGGCCGTCTGGTGGATGTGTGTACCGCCAGAATCCATGATCACATGGATATTGCGGTGTGCCGGGGGGTGATCGCCCTAGTGGGGGATACGTCCCATGTCCAGGTCGGTTCTCATACCAAAGTGGTGGATGTGTCAGGCCGGTATCTGTGCCCCGGCTTGATCGACTCCCACATGCATGTGGAAAGCACCATGGTGGATCTGCCGTCCTTTGCCGCCGGTGTGCTGACCCAGGGGACCACCACCATCTGTCCGGATATCCACGAGCTGACCAATGTGCTGGGGATGAAAGGCGTGGACCTGTTTTATCAGAGTGCAAAAGGACTGCCTCTCAAGGTTTTGATCGCCATGCCGGTGTGTGTTCCGGCCCTGCCCGGTATGGAGGATGCCGGGGCGGTGGTGACCCCGGCCCTTGTTCAGGAAGCGTATGAAAGCGGGATGGTATTTCTCCAGGGAGAGCAGATGAATTTTCCAGGAGTGGTGTTCGGGGACGATACCGTGCACCAGATTATTGCCGCCGGGATCCGGTCCAACCAGGTGCTGACAGGGCATTATGCCTCCTCTGATTTGAATGCCGGGTTGAATGCCTATATTGCCGCCGGCATGACCGCGGACCATGAAACCACCACGGCTGAAGGGGCGAAAGCCCGGGCCATGCGCGGCATGTATGTCCAGCTGCGGTACGGCAGTGCCTGGCTGGACCTGCCCCAGCTGGCTGAAGCCGTGACCCATGACCCGGGCTGCGACACCCGGTTCTATACGCTGGTGACCGATGATGTCTCCGCTGCCACCATTGTTGCGGAAGGTCATCTGGTAAGGGTGGTGCGAAAGGCGATTCAGCTGGGCATCAATCCCGTCACCGCAGTGCAGATGGTGACCATCAATGCGGCCCAGATGCTGGAAGCATCCCGCTGGATCGGATCATTGACCCCGGGTCGGGCCGCAGACATCCTGGTGGTGGACAATCTTTCGCAGTTTACCATTTCCCGGGTATTTTGTGACGGAGTGCTGGTGGCTCAGGACAATGAACTGTGCCGGCCGGTGCCCCGGTTCAGGTATCCGGAATGGGCCCTGAATACCATGCATCTGGACCTGCTGACTCCAGAGGATTTTTATATTCGCGCGCCCCATGAAACCCCGGTTCGGGTCCGGGCTATCCAGGTAGTTCCCGGCCGGGTGCATACCATGTCGAAAACCGTGACACTGATTCCGGAAAATCATGGACTGCATGCAGATCCGGAACAGGACCTGGCCAAAGCCGCGGTGTTTTACCGCCATGCTCCCGATGGTACGGCAGACAGATCCCGGGGGCTGGGATTTGTAAGCGGTACCCGGTTTCTGCCGGGATCCGCCTATGCATCCACCGTTTCCCATGACTGTCATAATCTGCTGGTGGTGGGCATGGATGATGAGGCCATGGCGCTGGCAGCCAACACGTTGATCAACTCCGGGGGCGGGCTGGCCGTGGTCATGGACAACCGGGTCCTGGCCCACCTGCCGTTGCCTCTGGGGGGCATCATGGGGCTTTCATCCATGGAGGTCACGGCTCGGAATGTGGAAGCCGTTGAAAAGGCACTGGTGAAGATCGGATGCCCCCACCCCTCCTTTGAAATGACCCTGAGCCTGCTGGGACTGGTGGTTTTGGGAGAACTGCGCCTTTCCAACCGGGGGCTGGTGGCGCTCATGGAAGGACACCCCCCCCAGTTTGTAGACCTGACCATAGATTCCTGAAAAGGAGGCGTGCATGGAAAAAAATCCTCACCACCTGATCATGGGTGAACTCACCGATTTTCTGACCGGCCGGACAGTGGCGGACACTCACGATGAGCGGTTCAGACAGAAAATCGCCCGGCATCTGGTTCAGGTCTGCGGGTATGACAAAAACCGGATCGAGTTCCGGAAACCGGTCACCATCCGGGCAGGGACCAAAACAGGTGTGCTCAAAATGGATTTTCTGGTGCAAACGGGTGGAAAAGCCGGGATGATGATCCGGTATGCCCCCGGATCTCTGGTGACCCGGCGGCTTCCCAATCTGGCCCTGTCCAGAATTATGTTTCCATACCAGATTCCGGTGGTCGTAACCTGCAACGGAGAAGACGCGGAAGTGATCGACGGCGTGACCGGCAAGGTCCTGGGGCAGGGGCTGGATGCCATTCCGGACAAAAACGGATTGGCGGCCCTGTGTCATGACCCGGCATCTTTTCCGGAAATTTCAGACGCGCTTCAAGACAAGGCGTCCCGGATCGCCTATGCCTGTGAAGTGGATGGGGCCTGTCCCTGTGATACCGATGTCTGTACGCTGGAGGACAGTGTTTTTGACAGATAATATCCGGTATGGGAAGTGGGGTGGGCCGCCACCTGTTCCGGCGTGCCCTGGACGATGATCCGCCCCCCATTGTCCCCGCCTTCAGGGCCGATATCGATGACATGGTCGGCAAATTTAATCACATCCATGTGATGTTCGATCACCACCACAGTGTTGCCGGCCGCCACCAGCCGGTCCAGCACGGAAAGCAGCCGGTTGATGTCATCGGCATGCAGCCCGGTGGTGGGCTCATCCAGGATATAGATGGTCTTTCCCGTGTCTTTTTTCGACAGTTCCCGGGCCAGTTTGATGCGCTGGGCTTCCCCTCCGGACAGGGTGACGGCTGACTGGCCCAGGGTGATATATCCCAGCCCCACCTCCACCAGGGTAGCCAGTTTGGTCTGAATCGCCGAGATGCTGTCAAAAAAACGGACCGCCTGAAGGATCGTCATGTCCAGGATATCGGCAATATTTTTTCCCTTGTACCGGATATCCAGGGTATCCCGGTTGAATCGCCGCCCTTTGCAGGCATCACACACCACATGGACGTCCGGAAGAAACTGCATTTCGATTCTGATGATCCCGTCGCCGGCACAGGCTTCACACCGCCCGCCCCGGATATTGAAACTGAACCGCCCCGGTTTGTACCCTCTTGCCCGGGCATCGGGGGTCTTGGCAAACAGTTCCCGGATGGGGGGCAAAACTCCGGTATAGGTGCCGGGATTGGACCGGGGGGTTTTTCCGATGGCGGACTGGTCGATGTGAATCACCTTGTCCAGATGCTTGATGCCGGTGATCCGGTCATGGGGCCCCACGGATTTTCGTGTGAAGATAAGCTGATTGGACAGTGCCGGGTACAGGGTGGACAGCACTAAGGTGGATTTGCCTGATCCGGACACACCGGTCACACAGATAAAACATCCCAGGGGGAATGACACGGTCATCTGTTTGAGGTTGTTGGCCCTGGCGTTGATCAGGGTCACGTTGTGGCCGTTTCCCTTTCTCCGGGTCCCGGGGACCGGGATCTGCCGGATACCTGCGATGTATTGGCCGGTCATCGAGTCCGGGCAGGCGGTCAGGGCTTCAGGCGGGCCGGAGAACATCACGTTGCCACCGTTCACACCGGCTGCAGGGCCCATATCGACCACATGGTCGGAAGCCAGTATGGTCTCGGTGTCGTGTTCCACCACCACCACGGTATTGTCCAGGTGTTTCAGGTCCATCAGGGTTTTGAGGAGCCGGGCGTTGTCACGCTGATGCAGCCCGATGCTGGGTTCATCCAGTACATAGAGAACACCGGAGAGCCTGGACCCGATCTGTGTGGCCAGACGGATCCGCTGGGTTTCACCGCCGGACAGGGTGTCGGCGGACCGGGACAGGGACAGGTAATCCAGCCCCACATTTTCCAGGAAAATCAGACGCTGGGTCAATTCCTTGAGAATACTGGCACTGATCAGCTGGTTCTTCCCGGTTAACGACAACGAAGCAATGGTTTTCAGCGCCTGTTTAACGGGAATCCCGGTGAGTTCCCAGATGGCATGTCCTCCCACCCGGACATGGGCGGAAGCCGGGTTCAGGCGGGTACCGCCGCACCGGGGACAGATCCCGGCGGCCATGTATTGTTTTAATTCTTCTTTTACGGTTCTGGCATCGGTTTGTTCATACCGTCGTTTCAGATAGGGGATGATCCCTTCAAATTTTTTTTGGCTCCGGATTTTTTTTCCGGCCTGCTCCGTATAAAAGGGGATGCGTTCATCTTGTGCCCCATACAGCAGAGCCTTTTGAAACCGGCCTGGCAGGTGTTTGAACGGGGTGTAGATATCGGTATCAAAATGGCGGGTCAAGGCGTCCAGAAATTCCATGAACTGGACCGAATCCCTGTTGCGCCAGGGAAGGGCCGCTCCCTGGCGCAATGACAGGGAAGGGTCCGGAATGATCCGGTCCGGATCAAATTCCGTGATGGTCCCAAGACCGTCACAGTGCGGGCAGGCCCCCTGGGGTGAGTTAAAGGAAAAACTGGCCGGGGTGAACGGCGGATAACTGATCTGGCAGGTCAAACAGGAGGCGGTGTCGCTGAACAGCAGGTCCTGGTTTTGATCCAGATCCATGACAATCACAGGACCCCTGGACAGGCCCAGGGCCAGTTCCAGGGAATCGTTCAGCCGTTTTTCAATTCCCGGTTTGACAACCAGGCGGTCCACCACCACCTCCAGGGTGTGGTTTTTGTGTTTTTCCAGAACCGGATGTTCCAGGGTCCGGCAGATTTTCCCGTTCACCCGCATCCGGGCAAATCCCTGTGTTTTCATTTTAGCGAACACATTGTCATGGCGGCCCTTCTGGTTCCGGATCAACGGGGCCAGAAGCATCATCCGGGTCCCTTCCGGCAATGCCAGAATCCGGTCACTGATCTGGTCAACAGTCATGGATTCAATGGGATTGCCGCACTGGTGGCAGTGAGGCGTTCCCACCCGGGCGAACAGCAGCCGCAGATAATCATAGATCTCAGTAATGGTGCCCACGGTGGACCGGGGGTTGTGACCGGCGGTTCTCTGTTCAATGGCAATGGCGGGGGACAGCCCGTCGATGCTGTCCACATCCGGTTTGGCCATTTGTCCCAGAAACTGTCTGGCATAGGTGGACAGGGATTCCACATACCGCCTTTGGCCTTCGGCATACAGAATATCAAAGGCCAGGGTGGATTTGCCGGACCCGGACAGACCTGTGATCACGGTGAACCGGTTTTTGGGAATCCGCACATCGATATTTTTCAGGTTGTGTTCCCGGGCCCCCTGAATAATGATATCACGCATGGGCCATTGTCCGGTCGGTGCGGCTCCGGGCCTGGAAAACCGCTGTTCTGACGGCCTGTACCATGCTGGCGGGATCGGCCGCCCCCTTCCAGGCAATGTCATAGGCGGTGCCGTGATCCACGGATGTCCGGATCACGGGCAGTCCCAGGGTGATGTTCACGCCGTCCTTGAAATGGATCAGCTTGAAAGGGATCAGCCCCTGGTCATGATACATGCACACCACGGCATCACATCCGGTGCGGATAGCATGATTGAATACGGTGTCCGGCGGCAGCGGCCCCTGAATGGCGATACCCTGGTTTCTGGCCGTCTGGACTGCCGGGATGATGATTTGTTGTTCTTCCGTCCCGAAAAGGCCGTCTTCTCCGGCATGGGGGTTCAGCCCGGCTACTGCCAGGTTCGGGGCTGGGATATTGAACCGGGTTTTCAGGTCCGTGTCCGTCAGCCGTATGGTGTCCAGAATTTTTTCCCGGGTCAGGGATGCCGGCACACGGGCCAGAGGCATATGGATGGTCACCAGCACCACTCTCAACGTGTCACCGGCCAGCATCATGGCAAATTTTTGGGTGCCGGTCTGATGTGCGATCAGTTCGGTATGTCCGTGGAAGCGTGATCCCGCCATCCTGAGCCCGGTTTTGGTGATGGGGCCGGTGACCATGGCATCGATCCGGCCGGCCATGGCCAGATCCACGGCCGTGTGGATATAACCGGCCATGGCCTTTCCAATGGCGGGGGTCATGGCCGGTAAAACCGACATATCCAGGTTCAAGGCCGAGACCGGCATCAGGTTCAGGTATCCGGGGTCCCTGCGGCCCTGTTCGGGTTGCTTGATCGGGTTGAGGGTCAATGGGATGGAAAACCGGGTAAGCGCGGCCTGCAGGATATCCGAGTCTCCCAGAACCACGGGGGTGCACAGGTCATGAAGCCCATGTCCGTGCAGCGCCTTCACCACTATTTCCGGACCGATGCCCAGCGGGTCCCCCATGGTGATGCCGATGACCGGCCTGTCATGAAAATCAAAGCGGTGCTGTATGGAAAATGGCATATGGTTTTGAAAAATCAGGTTAACGGTTTACCGGAAACTATACTACCGGTATCGGAAATTGTAAACATGCATGGCAGGTCGGGATCAGCACAAATAAAGTTGTGAAACCCCCGGTATAGTGGCATGGTACGGGTAAGCAGGCCTTTGTTTGAAATGGTGAGAAAACCAGCGAAAATTAAAGAAAATCAGAGTTAAAAAAAAACATAATTTTGTTCCGGGTCACCTCAACCCGGCGATTCACCTGAAAAAATAGGCGGTTGGGAAAGTGGTTGTAATTTATATAAAAACATTTGTTTCACAAAATGATATCTTTTAATTTCAATGAGTTGAATAAATATGCCAGCAAAAATCCAAACATGTTCCTAACTGGAATGATCCGGTTTGACCAAACCCGGATATTTGAATAAAAAAACGCATGCTTTTTTTAAGCCCTGCAATTTTCAGTGAACATCGCTGATTTCAATGCCATCTTCCGCTAGTTGTTGAACGTGTCAATGTTGTTGATCAGAAAGGACTGTTTGAAAAAAACCATGGATAAATTCTGGGCACAGGTCAAATCTCAAATCAAGAAAGCCATTCCGGATCACAGTTTCAGAATGTGGGTCGACCCGCTTGAAATCCTGACATTTCAGGATGGCCGGCTGTGTCTGTCCACCCCCAATGAATTTTTTATCAAGCGGCTGAAGGACAACTATCTGAATCTGTTTGAACAGGAGTTCCTCAAACTGGGCCAACCGGTCCAGATCGAATTCAAGACAAGGGCCGCCCCGAAAAAAGTCTATCCGGTCAACGGGTCCGATGGCAGAGAAAAACCCGGGAACCAGGCAATGATACAGGCATGCCTGCCCGGGTTTGACGCGCGGTTCCATGGCGGCAGACTGCTCAAAAAAGGGTTTACGTTTGATGATTTCGTGGTTGGGGACAACTCCAGTTTTGCCTATTCCGCCTCCTTGTCCCTGGCCCAGGGAAAGATGAACGGGACCGGTATGCTCTATCTTCTTGGAAAGACCGGTCTGGGAAAAAGCCATTTGTCCCAGGCGGTGGGGCATCATGTCATCACCCATCAAAAGGCGGTGCGCGTCTTTTATGTGACAGCGGAAGATTTTACCAATGAAATGATTTTTGCGCTCAAGGACAACACCATTGATGCATTCAAGGAAAAATACCGCAAAAAGTGCGAGGTCCTGATTTTAGAAGACATCCATTTTCTGGCGGGGAAAAATGCCATTCAAAAGGAACTGGCCGTGACCCTGGATTATCTGCTGGATGCGGACCGGAAAATCATTTTTTCCGGGTGTGATCTGCCGGATGACATCCCCAAGCTGGATGACCAGCTCAAATCCCGGCTGACCATGGGGCTGGTGACGGAAATCAAGGCCCCGGACTTCAGGACCCGGGTCAAGATTCTCAAAAAGAAGGCAAAAACCCTCAATTGCCCGATCCCGGCCCCGGTTACGGAATACATTGCCCAGGAATTATGTGACAATGTAAGACAGCTGGAAAGCGGCCTGTTCGGTGTGGCCGCCAAAGGACAGCTGCTGGGACGTCATATTGACATTGAACTGGCAAAAAGCGTGCTGGCCAATATCCGGAAACAGCAGAAGCGCATCACCATCGACGGGATCAAAAAACTGGTGTGTCAGGAATACGATATCACGGAAAAAGACCTGATTTCCAAATCCCGGAAAAAACATATTGTCAAACCCCGGCAGGTGGCCATCTTTTTGTCCCGAAAATATACGGACCAGCCCATCAAGAAAATCGGAACCAGTTTCAGGCGGTACCATGCCACCGCCATCTATTCGGTGAATGCCGTGGAAAAAGAGCTTCGTCAGAAAGGGGTGCTGTATGAACAGGTCCGGTTTCTTTCCAGAAAAATCGAATCAGGCAAATTTTAGATGGGCATATGGATGATGCTGTTTATCGTCAGTTGAAACGTAGGGTGGGGGCGGCCCATATCACCCGCAATCCGGAAGACCGGGTCTGTTATTCCTATGATGCCGCGCCTGGTCGATCCTTTATGCCGGATGCCGTGGTGTTTCCGGGATCTGAAAATGAGGTGGCGGAGATCATGCGGCTGGCCTGGGAAAAAAGGATCCCCGTGATTCCCAGGGGCAGCGGTTCCGGCATGACCGGGGGCGCGGTTCCGGTCAACGGGGGACTGGTCATGGCCCTTACCCGCATGAACCGGATTCTTGAGATCGATACCGACAATTTCATCACGGTGGTGGAACCGGGAGTGATCGTATCTCATCTGCATGCGGCGGTGGAACAAAAAGGATTGTTTTATCCACCGGACCCGGCCAGTTCCGCTGTGTGCACCATCGGCGGCAATGTCGGGGAGTGCGCCGGTGGTCCCCGGGCCGTTAAATACGGGGTGACAAGGGATTACGTGCTGGGGCTTCAGGCGGTTTTGCCTGACGGAGACATCATCCGTACCGGGGTCTGTACGGCCAAGGGGGTGGCCGGATATGACCTGACCCGTCTGATTGTGGGGTCGGAAGGTACGCTGGCCGTTGTCACCCGGATCACGTTGAAGCTGCTGCCAAAGCCGGCGTATGTGGCCACCCTGGCCGTGTGTTTCGATGACATGGTAACTGCGGCCCGGGCGGTTTCCGGTATCATGCGCCGGGCCGTGATTCCCCGGTGTGTCGAATATCTGGATGAAGCGTCCCTGTCTCTGGTCAGAGACCAGGTGCGGTTTGATCTGCCGGCACAGGCCAGGGCACTGCTGCTCCTGGAGCTGGACGGGGATGAATCCCTGGTGAATACCCAGGCGGAACAGATTCAGGCGTTCTGTTCACAGTCCGGGGCACTGGAAGTCGTGAAGGCAGATGATCCGGTTCAGGCAGCCGCGTTATGGGAAGCCCGGAAAGCCCTGTCTCCCATTCTTTATAAGATAGCCAGTCAGAAGCTCAACGAAGACATTGTCGTGCCTATCTCAAAAATTCCCGACATGGTGTCGCGCATCAAAACCATTCAGCAGGAGTCCGGCCTGACCGTGGTCAGCTTCGGCCATGCCGGAGACGGCAATATCCACTGCAATATCATGTATGACAAAGCTGACGCTTCCCAGGCGGCACGGGCCCAGAAAGCAGTGGACAAACTGTTTGCCGAAACCCTGGCCATGGGAGGGACCATTACCGGGGAACATGGGGTGGGCCTGACCAAAAAAGCCTATCTTTCCTGGGAAATCGGTAAAAGAGAACAGGCCATCATGAAGCAGATCAAGGCGGTATTCGATCCCCGTCAGATTCTGAATCCGGGCAAGATTTTTCCCTGAGTTGCCTGAAATCAGATCGATATGGCAAAGAATATTGGGAAATCAGTGGGGCTTGGGTGCGTACTGGTTGTGGATCAGCAGTTTTTCAAACAAACCGGTTTTGGGATGAATGCTGCGCATCAGGCAGCACTGGATTGAAACAGCGCAATAGGTCTGACAGATTCGATTGGTTTTGGTGTATTCCCCGAAACACTCGGGGGTATCCATGGAGTCGGTTTTCTCTTGATCAAAACGGTTCATTTTGTCGGTACCATCTTTGTCTCTGCTGGTCTTTTCTGTTGTTTGAAGTGCCCGTATATGTAAAGCAAAAAAAATCATTGGTCAACCCTTAAATGGGATACAGGCAGGGTGACCATGGATTCCAGTTTTTCCACCAGAACCGTTAAACTCTGTTTCCGCAGGGCACTGACACAGACCCCTTGATTCAGGAGCCAGGGATTGTCAAAGGAATCCATGTCCACGAGATCCATTTTATTGAATACATACAGAACCGGAATATCATTCAGATCCAGACGGGTCAGAATCTTTTCCACCGATTCCTTCTGCTGCATGTACCGGGGATTGCTGATATCGATCACATGAAGAAGGATGTCGGCTTCCGCCAGCTCCTCCAAAGTGGCGTGAAACGCCTCCATCAGTTCCTTGGGCAGATGCTGGATAAACCCCACCGTGTCCGTGATGATCACTTCCGTATCCGCAGGAAACCGGAGCCGCCGGGAGGAGGGGTCCAGAGTGGCGAACAGCCGGTCCGCCGCAACGATGTCGCTCTGGGTCAGGGCATTGAGCAAAGTGGATTTTCCCGCGTTGGTATATCCCACAATGGAGATCACGGGAATGTTTTTCTGCCGGCGCCTGGATTTCTGTTGATGCCGCTGTTTGCGGATTTTGGCGATCTCTTTTTTCAGCCGTGTGATACGATCTCTGACCCGCCGGCGGTTGATTTCCAGCTTGGTTTCTCCAGGACCTCGGCCGCCGATCCCTCCGGTCAGGCGCGACATGGCCGTATTTTTGGTGATGAGCCGGGGCAGCAGATATTCCAGCTGGGCCAGTTCCACCTGATATTTTCCCTCCCTGGACTTGGCCTGTCTGGCAAAGATATCCAGAATCAGCTGGGTCCGGTCGATCACTTTCATTTCCACAAAATCGGTAATGGAGCGGATCTGGGAGGGTGACAGCTCCCGGTCAAAGACCAGCATGGTGGCATGGTTCTGGATGGCCCGGATGACCAGGGAGGACAGTTTTCCCCTGCCCACCACAAATTTGGGGTCAATGGTTTTCCGGTGCTGGACTGCGGTGCCGGTGACGGTGATCCGGCTGGTTTTGCACAACTCCTTGAGTTCTTCCATGGATGCGTATGCCGCATCGGCATCCTGGGTGACTGCATTGATGAGGAATGCGTTTTCCAGGCCGGTTCCGGGTTTGTGCATCGCGTTTTTTCTGGACAGCTCCGCTTCCAGGGCCAGGATCTGGTTCAGGCAGTCATTGTTCAGATCAGGCAGGGCGGCCGGCGGCAGCACCTGATAAGGGTCCGTGGTTTCATCCGGGAGCACGTGGGCGGAATAGACCGGGCCGGGGCCGCCATCCGGGGTCAGGCACACGGCCGTAATGTAGTCCAGCCGGAGCAGGGCAAGGTCGGTGAGGTCATCCCGGGTCAGAGGTTCATCCTTTAAATGGGTGTGCACGCACCGAAGCCCTTTGAGACGGCCGGGAATGGCCATGTGATCCGGGGTGACCGGAATGACGATGCGGTGGGGGTCCCCGGCGATGACACACACGATTTTGCCGTTCCGGTCCACCAGCAGTCCCACCTGCCGGCGGATCTCGTGACTGATCTGTGCCAGTTCCACGGCGATCTCCGGACTGATGAGACATTCCGCAGGGGATTTCAGGGTATACAGGTTTTCAATGCGCTTGATCTGGGTGTTGCGAAGGCCCGCCAGGTTGCCGTAGACATGTTTGTTCATTGAAATTCCTGAAACCTTTCCGGTGCCAGCTCTTCAAACCGGGTATATTGCTCGTGAAAATGCATCAGGGCCGTCCCGATCGCGCCGTTCCGGTTTTTGGCCACAATGATTTCCGCCGTCCCTTTCCTGGGATTTTCCGGTTCCTTGTTGTAGACCTCGTCCCGGTAGATGAACGCCACGATGTCCGCATCCTGTTCCAGTGCCCCGGACTCCCTGAGATCCGACATCATGGGCCGTTTGTCGCTTCTTTGTTCCAGCATCCGGTTGAGCTGGGACAATGCCATGACCGGAATGTTCAGTTCCTTGGCCAGGGATTTCAGTCCCCGGGAAATTTCAGCGATCTCCAGGTCCCGGCGTTCGGAATGAATCGGGGATTTCATCAGCTGAAGATAGTCGATGATGACCAGTCCGAGTTCACCATGTTTCTGGAACAGCTTTCTGGCCTTGGCCCGGACATCCATGACCGAGATATTGGGGGTATCATCGATGAAGATCGGCATTTCATTGAGAATGCTGGCGGCATCCGTGACATTCTGCCAGTCTTCCTGACTGATGAACCCGGTGCGCAGCCGGTTGGAATCGATCCGGGCTTCCGCGGTCAGAAGCCGCATGGAAAGTTGTTCGTTGGACATTTCCAGGGAAAAGACCGCCACCGGTTTCTGTTCTTCCATGGCCACGTTTCTGGCGATGTTCAGGGCAAACGCGGTTTTTCCCATGCTCGGCCGGGCCGCCAGGATGATGAGATCCGATCTCTGAAGTCCTGACGTTATTTTGTTGAGCCGCATATATCCGGTGGAGAGTCCGGACAATCCCCCGTCCTTGCCTTGCTGCTCTTCCAGGTGATCGATGTTGATATTGATCAGTTCGCCCAGGGGCCTGAACGCGCCACCGGATTTTTTTTCCGAAATCTGGAAGATGGTGGATTCGGCAAAATCAATGGTATCGGCCACATCCCCCTTGTCTTCCAGGCAGCGCTGAATGATCTTTGATGCGGCATCGATCATGATCCGCAAAGACGCCTTGCCCTGGATGATCCGGGCATAATGGACCGCATTGACCGCCACGGGTGCGGCATCGGATATGGCTGCCAGGTAGGCTGCTCCGCCGATGCTTTCCAGCTCGTCCTTCTGTTTCAGCGCGTGGGCCACGGTGACCAGGTCCGCCGGTTCTTCCTGGGAGGCCAGATCCAGAATGGCCCTGAAAATTTTTTTATGGGCGCCTTTATAGAAATCCTCCGGTTTCAGGATCTCAGTGATATCCATCAACACATCGTTGTTGATGAAAACGGCGCTCAACAGCGAGGCTTCCGCGTCCAGGTCATGGGGCGGGGTCCGGTCCAGCAGGGGGTCTGATTTTGTGGATTGTTTCCGGGGCACAGGGGTTCCAGAAAATTGACGGCCCGCAGGATTCCGGGTGGGTCGATCCACCGGAAACCCCACAGGCACGGGGTTTTCAGCTGTCTTGTTTTTCTTCTGCTTCGACGATCACGGTGATTTCCGGTTCCACATCCTTGTAGAGCCGGATGGGCACTTTGTATTCACCGGTTTCCTTGATGGGTTCCGCCAGAAGAATGGCACGGCGTTCCACCACGATGTCCTGGCTGTCCAGTGACTCCTTGATGTCATGGGTGGTGATGGAGCCGTAAAGATAAATCTCTTCACGCACCTTGGCTTTCAGTTTGCAGACCACATCTTTGATTTTGGCGGCCATTTCTTCGGCCAGTTTCTTTTCTTTGGCGATCTGCAGTTCCAGTTTGGCCCGGGCCTGTTCCATGACCCGGCGGTTCTGCGGGGTGGCCAGCATGGCCTTGCCCCTGGGAAGCAGAAAATTGCGGCCGTATCCCGGTGCAACGTCGCACTCCGTGCCGGCAATTCCCAGCGTATCAATGGTTTCTTTCAGTATGACTCTCATGTAAAACCTCCAAAAGGATTTTTTGTATCACTCTTTCTGCATTTCCAGCTTTCTGAAATTGATCCAGTGGTCAAAGAATCCCAGACCGACAACCAGAATCAGAAAATAGATCTGTACGGCGATCAGCCCATAGCAGAAAACCTTCAGAAAGGTCGGGGATTTTTTTTTCTGGAAATAAAAAGATATGACGGCAATTCCTTGAAAAAAATAAATCAGCATTAAAACAATCAAACAGTTGATGCCCACATATTTGACCGGTCCCACCGGCAGTGCCAGAAGCACCCCGAATCCGATCACGGCCCAGACCAGCGGGGCCGGCGCTTTGAAACGGTTCAGGCCGGCCAGGTTTTTCAACCGGATGCCGATCCGGGCCAGCAGGCGCTTGATGATCAGGACATTGAGCCAGACTGTGGTCATGTACGAGACAATGAACATGCCGGGCATCACCACCACAAACGCGGCATTCAGGGCGCCGATCTGTGCCGGTTCAATCCCCATGTCCGTGTACAGGGCCGCCGTCAGACTCAGGTACTGGGAAATATAATTTCCGATAATCTCCCGGATTCCCTGCGCCTGAAACGCGGCATATACGCCGAACGCGGCCAGCGCCAGCGCCACTACCCCGCAGACGGTGACGACCATGGTCTTCTCGATGCCGCACTGCTGCTCGATGCACTCGCCCAGAAACAACCCGGTCATCAGAAGCGCCCCGAAATAAAGGGTATCGAACGCGACCCCGCCGCTCATCACCAGAAGGACCAGAAAACTGGCCAATGCAATGATCCCGCCGCTGTTCCGGCCCAGCTTCAGGCGGAAGTAGAGCACGGGCAAAGGCAGCAGCAGCAGGGCAAATACGCCCAGCAGCGGAAACGTGTAGCTGACGGCAAAGGTCAGGATACACAGACCGGTTCCCAGAACCATGTCCTTGACAGCGGACGGATGTGTGATGACGGGAGGCACCTTGGAACGACTCCGGCGGTCAGTCGCTATTGCGGAGGTCTGCCCACGAACGGGAGCAGAGCGATCTGCCTTGCCTGTTTGATGGCCAGGGACAGCTTGCGCTGATGCTTGGCACAGGTGCCGGTGATCCGTCTGGGAATGATTTTCCCCCGTTCCGTGATGAACTGTTTCAAGGTTTTGGTGTTTTTGTAATCAATGGCCATGTCATTGTCCACGCAGAACCGGCAAATTTTGCGGCGCTGGTAAAATCTGTTTTTGGCACCACCTCGTTGGGCCTGGTCTTTATACATGATCAGTTTGCTCCTTTCCTGAGATTCAATTCTGTTCCGTGACGGTTTCTTCGGATTCATCGGAATCCGCGTCCGTATCACCGGTTTCGTCGTCTGATTCGGAATCCGTTGCTTCTTCGGCTTCCCGGGCCGCCATTGCCTGGGCCTTTGCCGCCTCCACATCCTCAGCCTCTTTGGCCAGGGATTCCGCGGTCTCATCCGTGGAAAGAAGGATGGTCATGTATTTCATGACATCATCACTGAGCCCCAGGTTTCTTTCAAGTTCCTTGACCAGATCCCCGGTGCCGCCGTAGGTCAGGCAGACATAGTGACCCCGCAGCTTTTTTCTGATTTCATAGGCCAGTTTTTTGCTGCCCCAGTCATCCACATCCAAAAGAATACCATTTTCTCTGGCAATGATATTTCTGATTTTATCAAGCAGCTCGGCGCGTGCCTGGTCCTGAAGATCAGGGTCAGAAATAACGACGGTTTCGTACTTCCTCATTTCATCTCCTTGCGGATATAAAGCCCCGGGTCTCTCCCGGAGCAAGGATTAAACAATGCAACACCTGCCGTTCAGGTGTTTATCAAAACTATTTTATATATCATTGCAGGGGGGTTGGGTCAAGTTGAAAATAGCCGCAAGGGGAACATTAAGGATAATGCGAGCCCGCCCCGATCCCCCTCCCTGTGGGTGCCTTGCGCCCGGCCCGGGATGACCCATCTGACGGTCCGGTCACAAGACACCCACAGGGGGTCCGACTGACCATCTCTGCCCAGTCGAACCCTTTGACCATACGACAGGTGAATTTAAAGAAAATGATATGGTATGCTATTGTTTTCAATTCACATCGAACCAATCCGAATACTGTCAATCTGTGCAAGGTTGTGCTATTCTCTGTAAATGGACAATATCAAGCAACCCATAGGATCCGTGATCCGGGACAAAACGGACTTTGCCCGAATTCTGAAAAATGGCCATATGACTGTCGAACACAGGTTAAATCGCAGTCTTTTTTATGATAACCACAAAACACTAGTGAGGATTTAATCTTGTTCAAGCCAAACTATTCATTTGAAAAGCGCCAGAAAGAAATGGCAAAGAAAAAGAAAAAAGAAGAAAAAAGGCAACGCAAACTGGAGAAAAAAAACAATCCTGACCGGGAAAATGAGAATTCATCTCCGGGGGATGATTAATCCGTTTGCCGAAAACAGATGCGACTGTGAACCGCAGGCTGTCTTCAGGAGTTTCTTTGCTGGATTATTTTAACCGGGTTTCTCTATCCCTTGCTATTTATATATGGTTGTGGCATCTATTGGGTTTTGATACGCAAAACCGATGTTCAAGATCTGTGTGAAAGGATAAGACGACCATGGAGGAACGGTACAATCCTGCCGAGGTGGAGCCCAAATGGCAGGCATACTGGAAAGACCGGGGGCTTTTCAAGGTCACGGAAGACCCGTCAAAGGAAAAATATTACCTGCTGGAGATGTTTCCCTATCCATCGGGAAAGATCCATATCGGCCATGTGCGCAATTACACCATCGGGGATGTGGTGGTGCGGTACAAGCGGATGCAGGGATTCAACGTGCTGCATCCCATGGGGTGGGACGCCTTTGGCATGCCTGCTGAAAATGCGGCCATCGACAACAATACCCATCCGGCGGCCTGGACCTATGAGAATATCCGTACCATGCGGGCCCAGCTCAAAAAGATGGGGTTCTCCTATGACTGGGACCGGGAGATCGCCACGTGCCGGCCGGAATATTACCGATGGGAGCAGTGGCTGTTTCTGAAGATGCTGGAAAACGGCATGGCCTACCGGAAAGAATCCTTTGTCAACTGGTGCGAAAAATGCCAGACGGTGCTGGCCAACGAGCAGGTGGAGCAGGACAGGTGCTGGCGGTGCTCCCAGCCGGTGCGGCAGAAAAAACTGTGGCAGTGGTTTTTCAGGATCACGGATTTTGCCGAAGACCTTCTGGTGTACTGCGATAAACTGCCGGGATGGCCGGACAAGGTCACGGTGATGCAGAAAAACTGGATCGGCAAGAGCGTGGGATCTGAACTCCGGTTCCAGGTGGCAGGGATGGACGAGGAGATCGAGGTGTTCACCACCCGGCCGGATACGGTGTTCGGAGCCACGTTCATGTGCCTGGCGCCGGAACATCCGCTGGTGGAAACGCTTTGCCGGGGAACGGACCAGGAAACGGCCGTGGCCGCGTTTGTGGACAAGGTGGCCACCCAGGAGCGGTCCCTGGAAGGCCTGGAAAAATATGAAAAAGAAGGGGTGTTCACGGGCCGTTACTGCATCAATCCGGCCACGGGGGAAGAAATCCCCATATATACAGCCAATTTCGTGCTCATGGGGTACGGCACCGGCGCCATCATGTCCGTGCCCTGCGGGGATCAGCGGGACTTTGACTTTGCCAGAAAATACAATCTCGACATAAGGGTGGTGGTGCAGCCCGAAGGGGAAACGCTGGACCCGGATACCATGGAAACCGCCTACACCGGCCCGGGGGTCATGGTCAATTCCGGCCGGTTCAACGGCATGGACAATGACAGGGCCATGGAAGCGATCACGGACTGGCTGGCGGAACAGGGCCGGGGGAAAAAAGCGGTGTCTTTCCGGCTGCGGGACTGGGGGATTTCCCGGCAGCGGTACTGGGGAGCCCCCATCCCGGTGATCCACTGCCCGGACTGCAAGGTGGTGCCCGTGCCGGAAGAAGACCTGCCCATTGTTCTGCCCGAGGATGCCAATCTCATGGAAAAAGGCGGGTCCCCGCTGCCGTTTCTGGAGGATTTCAAACAGACCGTGTGTCCGGCCTGCGGCCGGAAGGACGCCCGGCGGGACACCGATACCATGGATACCTTTGTGGAGTCTTCCTGGTATTATCTTCGGTACTGTTCGCCCCGGTATGACCAGGGCATGTTCGACCCTGCGGCCGTCCGGTACTGGGCCCCGGTGGACCAGTACATCGGCGGGGTGGAGCATGCGGTGCTGCATTTGCTGTATTCCCGGTATTTCATGCGGGCCCTGCACCATTTCGGCATGATCGACTTCAAGGAGCCGTTCACCCGGCTCCTCACCCAGGGCATGGTGTGCAAGGAGACCATGACCTGTCCGGAGCACGGATACCTGTTTCCGGAACAGGCAAAGAAATCAGGCGAGGACCGGTATGTGTGCACCCGCTGCGGCAAGGATGTCGAGGTGGGCCGGGTCATCAAGATGTCCAAATCCAAGAAGAACGTGGTGGACCCCAATGATCTCCTGGAAACTTACGGGGCCGATGTCACCCGGCTTTTCTGCCTGTTTGCGGCCCCGCCGGAGCGGGACCTGGAATGGAGCGAAGACGGGGTGGAGGGCAGCAACCGGTTTGTCAACCGGGTCTGGCGCCTGGCCCTGGCCTGCATGGAAAAGATCGATGCCTCCCAGGTGCCCCGGTTCACCGGACCGGCCGCGGATCTGAAAAATCCGGACGCCAAAGCCCTGTATATCAAAACCCACCAGACCATCCAGAAGGTGACGGCGGACATCGAGGAAAGCTTTCACTTCAACACGGCCATTGCCGCAGTCATGGAGCTGGTGAACGCCGTGTACACCATTGATCTGGACCAGGCCGATGCCGAGACAAAATCCGTGGTACTGGCGGCCATGGACAGCATGGTCCTGCTGTTGAGCCCCATCATTCCCCATTTCTGTGAAGAGGTGTTTGAAAAGATGGGCGGGCAGGCCAGTGTGCTGGAACAGCCCTGGCCGGCACACCGCAAAGACAGCCTGGAAACCGACGAAACCCTTGTGGTGGTGCAGGTGAACGGCAAGCTGCGGTCCAAATTCAGCGTGGGGGCCGATACCGGGGATGAGGTCATCAAAGAGATGGCCCTGGCCGATGAAAAGATCGCCAGACATATCCAGGATCAGCCGGTGAAAAAGATCATTCTGATCAACAAGAAACAGATCCTTGTCAACATCGTTGTGTGATAGGGTGGTGTGATATGATCCGTCGTGAAAAAGCCGTGAGTCGTTTCTGGGCGGCGGCAGCAGGCATTCTGCTGCTGCTGCCGGCGTGCGGGTACCGCCTGGAAGGCGGGGGCCTGGTTCATCCGGGGGTGTCCCGGGTGGGGGTGGCGGTGTTTGCCAACCGGACCGCCCATACCCAGGCCGGGATGAGTTTCACCAATGAACTGATCCGGGAAATTCAGGACCGGACCGCTACCCAGGTGGTGGCACCGGAACAGGCCGCTTATCTGATCCAGGGAACCGTCCGGTCCATCACCTTTGCGACCCTTTCCCGGTCCTCCACTGAAACCGTGACCGAAAGACGGGTGACGGCGGTGGTGGATGTGCAGCTGCTTTCGCCGGACAAGAAAACATTGTGGTCGGTAAGCAATTTTTCCACGTTCGAATCGTTTGCGGTCGGCGCGGACAGCATTGATGACGCTGCCAATATACGGAAAGCCCTTGAAATTATTTCAGAACGGATAGCAGAGCGAATCGTCGGCCAGATGTCTGCAGATTTTTGAACGGCATTTGGACGACAGATGTTAAGGGTAAACACAAGACAGGATCTACAAGGGGTAAATCCTGTCTTGGCTTATTTAAGCTTGCACGAGCCTGGACAGTCTTGAAATTTTTCTGGAAGCGGTGTTTTTATGAATAATGCCTTTTTGAGAGGCTTTCTGAAGGGCGGACTGATTCTGCCGCATCAAATCCATGATAGCATCATCCCCCGATGCCTTGGCCGCACGCAACTTTTTTTCCAGTGTTTTGAGTTTGGTTTTGACGGATCGGTTTCTCTGTCGTCTGACCACGTTCTGTTTTGCCCGTTTTTTTGCGGATTTGTGGTTGGCCAATTTGCATTCACTCCTTGTATTCGTCGGTTGAATTTTAAAAAATTTGATATTTCAAAACCGAATATCTACAAAAAATCCGCTTTTCTGTCAAGGATAAATTTATCATGGGCCTGATCCGGCATACCGCAGCCGTCAGCGGTCTGACGTTTTCAAGCCGGATTTTCGGGGTGGTCCGGGATGCCTGTATCGCCATGGTGATCGGCACCACAGCCATCAGTGATGCGTTTTTCATCGCGTTCCGGCCCTTTGATCTGCTCCGGAAAATGTGTGGCGACGGTATTTTCAGTATCTCTTTTGTGCCGCCGTTTTCCAGGTATGTGCAGGCGGGCCGGCAGGATGAGGCCGTATCCATGTTCACCAGTGCTCTGGGAATTCTGTCTGTTATCAGTGCGATATTGATACCGGCCGGATGGACCCTGGGTCCCTGGATACTGCATGTCATGGCACCGGGATTTGCACCTGGCGGAGATCCGTTCGCATATACTCTGACGCTTTTCAGAATCATGATGCCCTATATCTGGGTCATTCTGATGATTTCCCTGTGCATGGGGGCCCTCAACACCCTGGGCAACTTCTGGGTGCCCGGAACCACACCCTTGATCTTCAATCTTGTGGTGATCCTGTCCGCCCTTTTATCTGCCCGCCTGTTGAGTGAACCCGTGACCGGGCTGGCCATGGGCGTGATGGCGGGCGGTGGTGTTCAACTGCTGTTTCAGGCGCCTTTCGTGGTCCGGTACCGCCTGTTCAAACCGGCCCGGTTTGTCTGGCATCATCCGGAAGTGATCGACAGCGTTAAAAAAATGATTCCCTCCATGGTGGGGGCCGCCCCCTATCAGATCAACATGGTGATGATCTCTTTTCTGGCCTCTTTCCTCGTGAACGGCAGCATATCTCACCTGTATTTTGCCGACCGGCTGATCCAGTTTCCCGTGGCCCTGATCGCGGTATCCGTTTCCACGGTGCTGCTGCCGTTTTTTTCCCGAAAGGCGGCAGCCGGGGAAATGGGTCATATCAGTGACGTGTTTGATACCGGTATCCGGCTGGCCGTGTTTGCGGCCATTCCGGCCATGGCCGGGCTGATGATCCTCAACGAACCCATTGTCCGGCTGCTGTTCGGCCGGGGGGCTTTTGACGTATCCGCCGTGTCCCGGACCGCTGAATACCTGCTGTATCTGGCGCCGGGAATGGGCGCGTTCATCGGCGCCCGCCTGTTTGTCACCCTGCATTATGCCCTGAACAGCACCCGGGGACCGTTTTATGCCGGGATTTTATCCATGGGGGCCAACCTTGTGTGCTCGCCGATACTGATGTATGTCATGGGAGGGGCGGGGCTGGCCCTGAGTGTGACGGTGTCTTCCATGGCCGGGTTCCTCTTTTTGGTATTTCATCCGCCCATTGGTGTGACTGTCTCAAAAACCGGTATTCTGGTTTCCGGTTGCAGAGCCCTTTTCTTATCTGGTATAATGACGCTTTGCATCCGGCAGATAAAACCGTTGCTTTTTTTCGATCAGGGGAGCACCGTGCTGCTGGGGATAAAAGTGATGGCGTGTGTAGGGCTGGGAATGGCCATTGTATGGGCCGGTGCCAGAATTCTTCGGCTGCCGGAATTGACCATGGCCGCTCACTGGGTGAACAGCCGTTTTGAAAAAGGGACTTTTCATGGGTCGAATTGAAAAATTCGGATTTTATCTGACGCTTGTTTTCATGGGCGGATTTCTGATTTACACTTTTTTTTCAACCCGCGGCATTCAGGATTATCGTCAGCTCAACCAGCAGAAAGCATCGGTGATTTCCCAGATCGATGTCGTGAAGCAGGAAAACCAGCGGATTGAAAACCAGATCATACGCCTGAAACAGGATGCCGGATACATCAGACATCTGGCAAAACATGAACAGGGCATGGCAGGGCCGGATGATTTGATTTTCAAACAGAAAAAATAGACAAAGGACCGTTTATGGACCATGCATACCATACCCGGGAACTGGCCAGTGCGTACGAGACCCAGGGGTATTACAAGGAAGCGCTGGAAATTTATACACGGCTCGATGAGACATTTCAGGGCACGGATACGGATGTACAGGCATCCTGCCGCCGTGTGGAAACCCTTCTGGCCCGGGAGGAACCCGGAAACCGGGAAACCCGCCTGACCGCCCTTCTGGAAAACTGGCTCACTCTATGGCGGATGTCCCACCATCTCACAACGATGACCCATCTGATCGCACAGGTAAGGAGCAGGAAATGAAAGACAAGGAAAAACCGGCCTCCAAGATTCCCACCACCCAGACCAACACCAACCGGAAAAAAACGACCGACGGCGGTGCCGGCCCCTGGGGCGTCAAGACTGCGTTATTCAGAAAGAACGATACCACCCTGATCATTGCCGGGGCACTGGCGGTCACACTGATCGTGTTTTTTGTTTTTTTCTTCGGGTCTTCCAGATCCGGGCCTGAGACCCTGTCCACCCCTCCGGATGACACCCGGTTTCAGGCCCTGGAAACCCGCCTGACAGATCTGGAACAATCCCTGGCTGCCCTGGAAGCAAAGGTGAATGCCGTTCCCCGTACCAATGTGAATACGGAACTGGCGGAAATCCGGAAACAGATGGCCACCCTGGAGTCAGGGTTTCTGATCCGGCTGGAATCCCTGGACCGCCGCACCGGCCGTCTGGAAGAAGCGCCGGCAGCCCCCCCCAGACCTTTGGTGGAAGACAGTGCAACACCCAAGGTCGTTACGGCAAATCCGGAGATCCGGGAAAAAAAGGCTCTTGAAAAGCCGCCGGCTTCCGGTGGTACGTCATCAGACACCGCACAGACGTTTCATACCGTTCAGAAAGGAGAGACCCTGTGGCGCATCTCCCAGAAATACGGCGTCACGGTGGACCGGCTGCGGGAGCTGAACAACCTGGCCCCGGGAGCGGATATCTATTCCGGAACCAAAATACGGGTGCGGTGATCCGTGCGGTTTTCCGTTCCGGCGGCCACAAAAGCCATGCCGAAGTGCTTCATCTCATAAATCGGCCGCCCGTCCACGCACAACGCCCCGTCCGCCACAACCGAAACCGTGTCACCTTCCCGGGTCACCTCACGGATATGGGTGTGAACGACGATCTTCTGGTCGGCCGGAACGATCTGCCCCCGGTAGATCCATTCATGGGGTTCCCCGGCGGAAATTACCGGCGTATGGGTGGCCGGGTCAATGGAAAAGACAGTCAGCAGATAATACCGCAGGGTCTGGAGAAACGATTCAATACCCAGGGACCCCGGGCAGACCGGATCCTGGTAAAAATGGGCGTCAAAGAACCACTCGTCGGGATTCACGGTTTTTTCAGCCTGCACATACCCGTTTTTGAAGTGTCCTCCGGACGGGTCCAGAATGGTGACGGCATCGATCATTCGAAGGACGTCGGCCGGCATGCCGGTATCCGGTCCCACGGAATTGTCGGACGGTGTGAGGGGCGACTGTTTTTCAAACACCTTGACCGGCCCCCGGTCCGGTGAATCTGTGTCCACGGCCAGCGCGCAGTTCCGGATGCCTTTCTGGCCGGCCAGGGCCGGGCCGGTGAAAAATCCGAAATAGGTGGTTCCTTCATAGAGGGTCCGGCCATGGGCGGACACTTCCATGTCAAAGCTCTGAATAATCATGCCCCCGGCTTTGGACACATCGGTCATGCGGACCCGCACCGTCAGGGTCCCGGTATCCGGATACACGCTGTCCATCCACCGGGCCGTGCCCCCCAGATTTCTGAAAAACAGCCGGTCGTCACTGTGCAGGGCCGAGCCGGCATAAGCAGCCAGCCATCCGCAGGGCTGCAACGCGATTTCCAGAAGAATGCAGAACGGCATGGTCCGGGTGTGGTTGGCCGTAAAATACCAGGCATCCGGGGGAACATCATACTGGGTTTCAATCCATCCGCCCGGCTGCATCTCCCAGGGCGGGTGATCCGCTGATGTCACCCGGTCCATGAAAAAATAGGGCGGGCGGGGCAACCGGGCGATCCGGCGTTCCCGGTCAAATATCTTGTACCTGGAACCGAATGCTTCGGACGGGTTTCCCTGGGCAAAGGCCAGTATCGATTGTCTGTCAAACAGGGGCAGGGGCTTGAACCTGGCATGCAGGGTCTGGTCCGCCACGGCTTCAAACCCCGTGAGGCTGGCCACCACATGGCCGTGGGTGTCGGAAAATGTGAAGTATCCCTTGATCCGGTGGTCCGAGGCCTCTGTGACCGTGAACAGAATCCGGATCCCGTCGTCCCGGGTCAGGGCCTGCCGAAATCCGGAATAGGTCCGGAATCCGGCTGCAAACGCGGGCAGGCACACCTGTCCCCGGGTTTCCCATGTCCAGAGAATGGCGGCCTGGAATGCGGCGTCCAGCAGCAGGGGATCGGTGGTCCAGGCGGACTGAGCCGGGGTTTCCAGCCAGTGGTCCGGGGCCGGTGCCGGGGTAGCCGTTACTTCGATGCCTTTGTCGGAGATGCCGTTGATGGCGGTGATGGCCTGGAGCGGTTTACCGTGGAAGAGCACGGTATCATAGGCCTGACGGACCGTGAGTTTGCAGGGAACCAGGTCCATGGGGTTGTTGTCCGTCAGCACCGGCGGCTCCGGCAGGTGTTCCCTGAGAACGGCCGTGGCCGTGGCATGGGTCCGGGGCGGGCCGGTGTCCGGGGCCGATGTCAGGGACACCGGAACCAGGTATTGTGCGTCTGTCCGGGAGCACCGGCCCTGATTGACTTCCAGGACCACGGTCTGGTCTGCGGGCCGGACACCGTTCAGCAGCCTGAGATGGTCCAGTCCGGTCAACACCAGGCCCGGATGGTTTTTTTCCGCGGTCTGGGCCATGATCTCCGCCATCAGGGCCAGGGGCATCACAGGTTCCCGGTTGATCTGGTGGGCCCTAAGAACCGGGACGGTTTTCCGGCTGATTTCCAGTTTTGTCACCGGTGTGAGCCTGGGCGGTTTTTTCTGTTTTTGGCCGGGCAGGGAAGCGGTTACCACGACTTCCCGGTGTTCCGGATCCGGGCAGGCCATCTCCCGGACCAGGTGCCGGGCTCCTTCAGACAGCGGAATCAGGCCGATCCCTTTCCGGATGAACATCTGTTTGAGCCCGTCATGGACCATGCCCCCGTCCCAGGGGCCCCAGTTCACCGACAGGCATCGGCATGCGGGTCTTTGTCGGCACAGACCTTCCATGCGTTTGTTGAGCACCTCATTGGCCATGGCATAGTCGCACTGGCCGGGATTGCCGTTCCGGGCCGCAATGGAGGAGAACACGACCACATATTTCAACGGATCGTTTTCCATAGCCTCGATCAACGCGGTGAGTCCTTTCACTTTGGTGTCAAAGACCCGGTTGAACTGGTCCGGGTGTTTGTCCACGATCGATTTGTCCTCCAGGACCCCGGCCCCGTGAACAAGGCCAGTGACCGGCGCGTTGAAATGGTTCCGGATCTCTTTCAGGGCGGTTTGAACCGCTTCCGGGTCCCGGATGTCGGCGGACTGGTAGACCACGGTAGCCCCGTGGGAACGGATCTCAGACAGGGTCTCAAGAATCTGGCGGTTGGCCAGGATGGCCTGGTATTTTTGTTCAATGTCCGCGGGCGCCGGTTTTTTTCCGGCAAAGGCATGGGTGAGGATCGCTTTTTTGAGCGATGCCGGATCGGACAGAGACTGTGCCCAGGCCGGTTCGTCAAACGGCACAGGTGATCTTCCCAGAAGGGCGATACGTGTTTGACCGGCGCTGGCCATTTCCCGGGCACAGGCCGCGGTCACGCCCCTGGCACCGCCGGTGATCACCAGGACATCCCGGGGGTCCGGCGCCAGACGGCCGGGTCCCACCGGTGTTTCCGCAAGTCTCGGAACCCGGCAGTAGTCTCCGTCCAGCCCCATCTCCACCGGTCCGTTGGTCATCATCAGGGCAGCCGCTGCATCGGCGCACCGGTGACACGTTTCAAGATCCGCCGGCAGGTCCAGGGCATGGCACAGCACTTCTTCCCATTCCAGGGCCGCTGTTTTGGCCAGACCGGCCAGGCCGCCGTATTCCGGCAGGGTGTCAAAGGAAAAAGGCGGAATCCCGAACCCGCCGCCGGAAAAGGTGACGGTGGACAGAAACGCCCCTTTATGCCTGCCGGCCGCCTGAAGGTGCGCCCCGTTTTTATGAATCAGGGCAAAGGCGGCTTTTAAAAAGGTCACAGCCCGGTCCGGGTCTGACATCTGATCCTGAACAATCACCAGGCCGGCCATGTCCGGCAGGTCCGGGACGGTTTCAGATACCGGGTCCAGAAGCCCGGTGGGGTGTCCCTGTTTTTCAAACGCCTGCTGCAGCGACTGGGCTAACGTTCCCTGATCCAGGGTGATATAGATTTTTCCGGATTCAGGCAACTGTATCCGGGAGCCATTGAAGAACCGGACCTGCTGGATGGGGATTTTTTCCAGGTACAGGGTCTGACGGATCAGGACCGGGTCCTGCGGTGTTTCCGGGGTATTATGCCCGGGTGAAGCGTTTTTTTTTACGTCCGCCTCAGGCGGTGTGTCTGTCTGATCCAGAAACGCTTCCATGTCCCGGATGGTTTTCAGCCCGGCCATGTCCTCCCCGGACATCGGCGGGGCCTTGTCTCCCAGGGCCTGTTCCAGCCGGGACAGGATTTCCACCCGCTTGATGGAATCCACCCCCAGGTCGGATTCCAGGTCCATTCCCGGTTCCAGCATCTCTTCGGGAAATCCGGTGAGCCGGGCCACGATCTCAAACAGAATCGCCTGGACGTTGTCTGGGGGTCCGGCAGGGGTGCCGGGGATCTCGGGGATGCCTGGAGTACCGGGCGTTTTAGAAAGGTCAGAGGTGTCAGGGATGTCAGAAGCGTCTGCGGCAGGATGTATTTCACAGGCATCATGGGCCTCAGAAGCGGGCGTGATCCGGGAATGCTGCCTGGCCGGCGGGGTTTTGCCATTCACCTTGTCCGGCAGGGCACCCTGATCCGGAACGGTTCCGCTCATGGGTTCCGGGTCTGTCGCCGATGGGTTTGCCATCGTACGGGGGGCGGCGGGCCGGGGGGCCGGTGCGGCATCCATGCCGTCAACAAACTGCCGGGTCCGGGACATCATGGCCGCCAGGGTCCGGGAGGCCTCGGCCTGGGTTTCGAGAAATTTTTCATGGGCTCTGGTGGTCTGGGCCTGCAATGCCTGCATGGCTTCCAGACCCTTGTGAACGAGGTGCATGGCGTTTTCTGCATCTGTGCCGGCTGCAGAGGACAAAGGGTTGTCCGGCCGTTGATGCGTGGACGGACGGGACAGTGGTAATGAGGGCATATCTGATCCTTGTGGACAGGCCGGATCGGTTTCCGGCTGTTGACAGGTTGTGTTTCGGGCAGAACCGGACCCAGGCCGGTTTTCAGGGCCGGGTAACCCGGCCACGGCGCTGGTTTCAGTCCCGGTTTTGGATTCGGTTTCGGAGCCGATCCCGGTGCCGGTTTCAGCGCCAGGCCCAGGGACATCGGCTGAACCCATGGGGTTTGGCGGTGTTTTCCGGATCTCCGGTTTGGGGTTGGCCCCGGAAAGCGGGATCCGCATGCGTTTGGAAGGCGGCGGGGGCACCGGGTCTTCCCATGGGGTCAGATCCACGTCAAACCCTCTGGCCGCCAGCAGACACAGGGCATGGGCCAGATCGTGGATTCCGGATTTTTTTCCGCCGGACCCGTCCAGGCTGACCGCCGTCACCGCATCATGTGCCAGAATTTTTCGGGTCAGCCCGGTCAGAACGGTTTTCGGACCGATCTCCATGAAAAAGCGGACTCCCTGTTCATGCATGGTTTCAATATCCTGAGTGAAGCACACCGGATGCATGAGCTGGTGACCCAAAAGGGTTTTGACCGCTTCAGGGTCTGTGTCATACACCGTTCCCGTGGTGTTGGACAGGACCGGAATGCCGGTGGGGGTGACGTGTTGCTCTGCGGTAAACCGGTGAAACGGGGCGGCCGCGTCTGCCACGAGCCGGCTGTGAAAAGCGGCGGCCACCGGCAGTTTGACGGACCGGACCTTGTGTTTGCGGCACCATTTGGCGGCCTGGTCAATGGCCGGTGTCGGGCCGGACAGCACCCCCTGGTCCGGGCTGTTCCGGTTGGCCAGCACCAGGTCGGGAAAATGGTCTTTTATCCAGATGTCAATGTCGGTCAACGGGGCTTGAACCGCCAGCATGCCGCCGGTGTCGGAATTATTTCCGCCGGCCTTTGCCATGAGGGTTCCCCTGACAGCGGCCAGGGTCATGAGAGTGGTATCGTCCATCCATCCGGCCGCGCAGAGCGCTGGCAGCTCTCCGAAACTGTGGCCGCAGGTCATGTGAGGCGACACATTGAACCGGTTGAGCACCCGGATCATGGCCAGGGACAGGGTCCCGATGGCCATCTGGGCCGCACGGGTATGGCGGAGCCGGGATTCGGACGCGGTTTTTTCCAGGCGGTGCGGCGGCGGAGGAAACATCAGGTCTGCCAGGTCGGTATCCGGATGTTTCGGATCCCCATCATCGACGGGATGGGCCTGGTAGATGTTTCTGGCCTGTTCCAGGACCGCCATGGCTTCGGGAAAAACGGCAAACAGGTCTTTGCCCATGTCCGGATACTGGCTTCCCTGTCCGGGAAACAGAAATCCCAGGCTGCCGTCAACCGGGCCTTTGCCGTAATACACCGGGCCGTTTCCGGACCGGTCCTGTTCAACCATGTCACGGGCCGTGTCTGCCAGGGTTGCCGGGTCATCGGTCCGGGTGATCACCATGAGGACCCGGAAGGGGTCGCCGGGCTGAAAAGCGCTTCTGGAGTCCGCGCATGCCCGGGCCACCAGGTGCCGGGTCTCTTCATCATCCGGTGAAAAATCAGGGGTCACCCGGTTCTTGAATACATTGAGGTCCTTGAGCAAAGCATCGGTATCCCGGGCTGAAAATGCGGCGATCTGGACCGATCCGTCCCAGGACACTTGGGTTTTTTCACCGGCGTGTTCTTCCAGGACCACATGAAAATTGCTGCCTCCGAACCCGAAGGCGGACACGCCGGCCCGCCGGGGCAAGGGAGTGTTTCCCCGGACGACCCAGGGCCTGGACCGCTGGTTCAGATAAAAAACAGACTCGTTGATTTCCAGATCCGGGTCCGGGTCTTCTGCCTTGAGGGTGGGCGGGATCACTTTGTGATGAAGGGCCAGGGTCGCCTTGATGACGCCGGCTGCGCCGGCGGCGGCTTTGGTATGGCCGATCATGGATTTGACCGAACCGATGGCGATTTCATGGGATGAATCCTCATGGTCACCGGTGTCAGGGGAGGGCCGGGACGGGCTGAAACAGGTCTTGAGCGCGGTGAATTCCACCTTGTCCCCCACCCGGGTCCCGGTGCCGTGGGCTTCCACCAGTCCGACAGATGCCGGGACGATGCCGGCCTGATCATAGGCGTCGGTCAGGGCCTTGAGCTGGCCTGCGGCATCCGGCGCATAAATGGCCGAGGTTTTTCCGTCACTGGAAGTGCCCACGCCCTTGATGACCGCATAAATCCGGTCACCGGCTTTTTCAGCGTCTGACAGCCGCTTGAGCACCAGCATGCCGATGCCTTCTCCCAGGACCGTGCCGTCCGCGTCTCTGGAAAACGGCCGGGCATCGCTGGTGTGGGACAGAACCCCGGTTTTCGCGAAACACATGTGCATGAAAATATCGTTCAGGCAGTCCACCCCGCCGGTGATGGACATGTCGCATTTCCCGGCCGAAAGTTCCATGACCGCGGCGTGCAGAGCTGACAGGGAACTGGCACAGGCCGCGTCACTGACACTGTTGGTGCCGGACAGGTTGAACCGGTTGGCGATGCGCCCGGCCACCACATTGCCCAGCAGCCCCGGAAACGAGTTTTCCTGCCACCCGGCATAGGCGGACCGGATCCGGTCACAGATCTTTTCCTTCTGTTCGGCGGAAATGCCGGCCTCATCCAGGGCTTTTTCCCAGATGGGGTACCCCAGTCTTGCCCCTAAAGGAATCACCAGTTCCTGGGTTCCGGTCACGCCCAGGATCACGTTGACTTTTGCCTGGGTCAGAAACGGATGATCCGTGGGATAGCCCGCGTCTTCCAGGGCATTTTTCGCCACCACCAGTCCCAGCAGCTGGGCCGTGTCCGTGGCGCTGATATTGTTGGGAGGGATTCCGAAGGCCGTGGGATCGAAATTGACTTTGGGAAGAAATCCGCCACGGGAGCAGTAGACATGGTCCGGCCGGGACGGGTCCGGATCAAAGTAGGCATCCAGGGGCCAGTGGGTGTCCGAAGGGATTTCCTGAATGGCATCCACCCCGTTGTACAGCAGATGCCAGAAAGCCTTCAGGTTGATGGAGCCGGGAAAGATGCATCCCATGCCGATAATGGCGATGTCGGAATCTTTGTTTTGCTGTGTCATAGCCTCTTAATTGCTTGTACTTGTAATTAAAATCACGGCGAAATATACGAACCCGGAGAAAAGAAATCATGCGCCGGCAAAGGATTTGACAAAAGTTTTACATGAAAGCATCTATATCATATCAGAGGCCTGACGGATTTCTAGTCCCCCGGGTTCGGCCAGCGCCAGAATCTCCTGTTTTTTCATGGGAAAAACCGCTGTTGACGATGATGGCAGGGCGATCCCCTGGGTTGTCAGCATCATGGCGCGCAGTTTGACACTGGCACCGAACAGCAGGTTCAGGGCCAGGTCCGGGGTTTTCCGGTGGTCCGGGCCTTCGAGAAAACTGTGTTTCACCCACTGGTTGAACGCCCCCATGGCCGGGCCGCACCAGATCTGGTAATCCATTTTGCGCTCAGGATTCCCCTGGATGGCCCACCGGGAACTCTGTCCCAGATAGGACCGGAACACCAGCGCCATTTTGTGCCTGGGATCGGACTGGGCTTTCCGTATCTGGGCCGGCTGGTTTCTGGATTCAAAAAACGCTTTTGTGGATTCCCATGCCCTATCAAAAGAGGTTTGCAGGAATTTGGTTTCGATTTCGTGGCGGATTTTGTCGGGAATCTCTTCAAACCGCTCATAAGACCGGTACATCTCATACAGTTTTCCGGCCCGCAGAGCAAACAGGGTGCCGCGTTTGAGTACCTGGACCCGGGCCCCGATTTCAAACATGTCCGCGGCCGGTGCCATGGCCACGTCCGCCTGTTCCGCCTGGCAAAGCAGCTCCTTGACTTCCCGGCTGATGCCGGCTTCCACGCAGGACTGGTTGATGGACCCGGTCAGGATATAGGCCGCGCCCATGGCAAAGGCGGCGGCCGCGGATTCCGGGGTGGCGATGCCCCCGGCCAGGCCCACGCACAACGGGTCGGTATACCCGTATTCATCCATGCACTGCTGTTTCAGCGTCAGCATGGTGGGAAGAAGGGCCAGGGCCGGGCGGTTGTCCGTATGCCCGCCGGAGTCGGCTTCCGCGGTCAGGTCCTGGGCCATGGGGATGAACCGGGACAGGTCCGCTTCCGTTCGGGTGATCCATTTTTTTTCCAGCAGTGCCTGGATCAGTTTTTCAGGGGGCGGGGCGAAAAACTGCCGGGCCACCTCGATCCGGGAGACTTTGGCAATCACCTGGTTGGGGGCGATGATTCGCCCGTCAGGGGCCTGGTGAATCCCCTTGACCCGAAAGTACACCAGGGCCGGGGTCATGCGCATGAACGCGGCCGCGCTGATGCGCCGGATACCGTGTTTCAGATACAGCTGCACAGTGGCGGTTTCAAGGTCCGGATCTGCCGGGGAATGGATCAGGTTGAACCCGAACGGCAGGTCTTTCAGCCGGGATGTCAGCGTTTTCACCGCAGTTTCAGTCTCCGGCAGGGACAGCCCGCCAGCCCCGAAAAACCCGATCATGCCGTTTCCGGCCATGGCTTCCACCATTTTTACCGAAGAGATGCCGTTGGCCATGGCACCAGCCACATAGGGATATTTCAGGTGGTGCCGGGCGGTGAAAGTGCGGTCTCCCAGCGCGGACAGCGGCAGGGCCGGGGTATAGGCGTCAAACGGGATCGGGCCGCCTGGTGTTTCCAGGGGCACCGGACCTGCCGGAAAGTCATGGGAAATGAGAGGTTCCCCGCCTTTCATGGTAATAAAAATCGGCCTGCATATCTGATACAGCGCGGATCGGATAGGGTCCGGTGGGGTCATGGGGTGGTTTTCCATATATTTAGTTGGGTTGTTGTCGACCGCCTGTCATATCACAAACCGGTTTGAACAATCAAGACCCGGCATGGGGCATGGGTCTGTCACCGCCGGGGATGATACCGTTCATGCATGCGGAGCAGATAATCCCTGGAAATATGGGTGTAGATCTGGGTGGTGGAGATGTCGGTGTGCCCCAGCATGATCTGGACGGATCTCAGATCGGCACCCCCTTCCAGCAGGTGGGTGGCAAAAGAGTGGCGCAGGGTATGGGGGGTGACGTTCCGGGAGATGCCGGCCTGGACCGCGTATTTTTTGATGATTTTCCAGAACCCCTGCCGGGTCATGGGCTTGCCGGCCCGGGCCGTGAACAGAAAAGGGCTGGTGATGTTTCCGAGCATCCGGGGCCGGCCCCGGTCTTTCCACTGGCGGGTGACGTTTGCCGCCTTGGTGCCCAGCGGCACCATCCGCTCCTTGTCCCCTTTTCCGGTCACCCGCACCACATTGACATCCAGGTTCACATCCTGGGTTTTCAGATGAATCAGTTCAGACACCCGGAGTCCCGCCCCGTACATCACTTCCAGCATGGCGGCATTGCGCAGTTCCCTGGGATGGGTGGTGTCGATGGCATCCAGCAGGGCCGCCACCTCGGAAACAGAGATGATATCGGGAAGGGACCGGCCGGTTCTGGGGATGTCCACCTCTTTCACCGGATTGACCGGGACGTATTTTTCCGCCGTCAGGAACCGGTACAGCCCCCGGAGTGTGATCAGGTGCCGGGCCCGGGATTTCGGGGCCAGGCCTTCCCGGTTCAGGAGAACCAGCCAGGCCAGAATCACGGTGACATCCACCTGATGGAACGATTCGATTTCCCGGGAGTCCAGAAAATCCAGAAACCGGGAAATATCCGCGGCATAGGCTTCGACACTGTTTGAGGACAATCCTTTTTCCACCACGAGAAAATCCAGATACGCCTGGACCGTGTTGTGGGTCTCGGATGTGATGGCCAATCCCGCGCCTCCTGTGAAAAAACAGCCGGTTGAATGATTTGATGATTATCGGATTGAGTATCCTATATTTGGGGGATAATTTCAATCAGCCATCGGATGGGGATTGATCTTTTTTCAAATTGTGTTAATAAAGACAGATTATGGGTACGATTTTGACAGTTTCTGGACCGGCCGGCGGTGTGGGGAAAACCACCGTGGCCGTCAACCTTGCGGCAGCCCTTGCCTTGTATGAGAAAAAAGTGCTGGTGGTGGATTGCGACCCCCGGGGAAGCGCTACGGTATGGCTTCATAAAACAGATGACGCCGGTCGTCCGGACCTGTCTTCCCTGTTGAGAGAAACAGCCGTTCCTGAGGATGTCGTCATCCACACGGATTTGGCCTGGATGGATCTGATTCCGGCGGGGTTCAACCTGTTTCACTTCTCCCGGTCTCTGTCCGGGGACGTGTCACGCCAGACCCTTTTAAAAGCGTTGCTGCACAAGCATTTCAAAGAAACCTATGATTATGTCATCATTGACGCGCCGTCCTCTTTCGGGTTTCTGAGCGTTCTGGCCATGACCGCGGGTGACTGGCTCGTTGTGCCGGTATGGCCGGACCGGACAAGGGAAACCGACTGTCAGTGCCTGCTCAGACTGATTCGCTTCATCCGGAAAACCCATGACACCAGGCTGCGGATCGCGGGATTTGTTTCCAACGGGTGCCGGTCTTCCCGGGAGATCGAAACGTTTCTGAAAAACCGGCATCTCACCCGGCTGGCAGACCTGGTATTTGATACCTGTATTCCGGATGATCCCGTGGTGTCCCGTGCCGCTGACCGTTACCGGCCCGTGGTTCTGGAGGATATCAACGCACCTTCGGGAAAGGCGTTTTTACGGTTTGCCGGGGAAGTTGATTCGATTTTTAAATGAGGGACCGCGCCATGAAACTGACCCAACCCTTTGTCATTGAAAAAAACGAAAAAGAGCTGATTGAATCGATCCATACAGCCCTTGACTGGGATGCGGTCAGGCAGCTGATCACCCGGGAACATCTCAACAGTCCGGACAACCGGCTCGTATACCAAAACGGAGACCTGGTGATACACGACAACCGGATCGCCTATCAGCTGGCATTTGAAATCCGTGTCCCGCTGTCCATTGTGTTCAGCCGTCAGGGGGAATGCCTTGAGATTATTCCCGGCAGCACAGACCCGTCCATGACCGGCACCTCTTCCAAAGACCTGATGGAAATCCGGGAGCGCAGCAGTGAAAAAGTGGAACAGCTGGCCGCAAGTATCGCGGACATGATCAATGAAATCAATCAGAGCGAAGAGGCTCAATGATGAAACCATTCAGATAAGAGGCGTTGATGGACCCCGTATTCATGGATGAACGGCTTGTGCCGATTCATGCCAAGGTCAGACAGAAAACCCGTCTTTCAAAGGAAGACGGGATTTATATTTATCAGAGTCCGGATCTTCTGGGTGTGGGCATGATCGCCCATGCCGCACGGGTGGCCCGGCACGGCAATGCCGCGTATTATGTGTACAACCAGCACCTGAACTATACCAATATCTGCAAAAACCGGTGTCAATTCTGCGCCTATGCCAGGGACCGGCAGGAATCCGGGGCCTATGCCTGGTCCCTGGCGGACATCACTCAGCGCCTGATGGAGCGGATCGACGAGCCCGTGGATGAGCTGCATATCGTGGGCGGGCTCAACGAGGCCCTGGGGTTTGAGTATTACATCGACCTGCTGAAGACCGTGAAAAAGATCCGTCCTGGTACGGCCGTCAAGGCGTTCACCTGCGTGGAGATCGACTACCTGTCCCGGATATCCGGGCTGAGTGTGGATGAGACCATTCAGCAGCTCAAGGCGGCGGGTCTGGACATGATGCCCGGCGGCGGGGCCGAGATTCTCAACACCCGGATCCATGATGCCCTGTTTCCGAAAAAAATCGATCACACCCGGTGGATCGAGATCGTCAAAGCCGTGCACAGGGCCGGCATCGTCACCAACGCCACCATGCTGTACGGGCATATCGAAACCATCGAGGAAAGGGTGGACCATCTCATCACGTTAAGGGAAATTCAGGACGAGACCCGGGGATTTTCCGCGTTCGTGCCCCTGGCGTTTCATTCCCGGAACACCCGGCTGCCTGACCTGCCGCCCACCACGGCTGTGGATGATCTCAAATCCGTGGCAGCGGCCCGGCTGATGCTGGACAATTTCGATCATATCAAGGCATACTGGGTGATGATCGGAGAACCCCTGTCCCAGGTGGCGCTGAGTTTCGGGGCCGATGACCTGGACGGTACCATCATTGAAGAACGCATCACCCACACGGCCGGGGCCCGTTCCGCCAAAGGCCTGACCCGGGACCAGATGGAGGCCATGATCCGCAGCGCCGGTTTTACCCCGGTGCAGCGGGATTCTTTTTACAATCCCAGAACCGCAACAGACAGGTGACCCATGACTGAATTCACCGGCATCATCGAAAAAATCCGGCGTCATGAGCGCATTGATACAAAGGAAGCCGGTCTGCTCATGAAAGAGGCGGACCTGTTGACTCTGGGAAGCCTTGCCAATGCCAGACGGTGGCATGTTCATCCCAAGCCCGAGGTGACCTATGTGATCGACCGAAACATCAATTACACCAATATCTGCGTGTCCGGCTGCCGGTTCTGCGCGTTTTTCAAGACCCCGGGCCGGGACGAAGGATATGTGATCACCCGGGATGAGTTGGCCGAAAAAATCCAGGAAACCCTGGATCTGGGCGGCACACAGATCCTGCTGCAGGGAGGGATGCACCCGGACCTGGACCTGGCGTTTTATGAGGACATGCTCCGGTTCATCAAAGACCGGTTCGGCATCCATATCCACGGGTTTTCACCCCCGGAAATCCATTTCATGGCTCAAAAGTTCAACCTGAGCGTGGCGGACACGATTCAGCACCTGAAAGCGGCGGGCCTGGATTCCATTCCAGGCGGCGGGGCTGAAATCCTGTGTGACGATATCCGGTCCAAAGTGTCCCCCAACAAATGCACGGCTGATGAGTGGCTGGACGTGATGCGAAAGGCCCATGGGTCAGGGATGCGGTCCTCCGCCACCATGATGTTCGGGCACCTGGACACCCTGGACCATGTGATCGAACACCTGGACCGGATCCGCCGGCTCCAGGACGAAACCCAAGTATTCACCGCGTTCATCCCCTGGACGTTTCAACCGGAAAACACAAAGATTCCCGTGCAGAAGAAAACCGGGGTGGAATACCTGAAGGTCCTGGCCCTGAGCCGGATTTTTCTGGACAATGTGGACAATATTCAGGCCTCCTGGGTGACCCAGGGAGACAAGATCGCCCAGACCGCCCTGTTTTTCGGGGCCAATGACATGGGCTCCACCATGATCGAGGAAAATGTGGTGGCCGCGGCCGGGGTATCGTTCATGATGCCCCTGGACGCGTTGCAGCGGCTGATTGTCACGGCCGGGTTCACCCCGGTTCAGCGGGACTGCTTTTACAATCCGGTATGACGGGCTCTCTTGTATGACGGCGCCCCCTTTATCCAGCACAAACAGGTGTCCGGATACCGGTCTCCGGTATATCCGGCACACTGGAGAACCGGTTGTTTTCAGAGCCGGGTGGGTGATCAAAGACCCCTGGACCGTGCTGGAAAATGCCGGCGTTGCCGTGGCTCGGGGCCGGATCATCGGCATCCTGACCACCGTTCCCAAAGACCGGGCCGTCAAGGACTGCGGCCCTGGGATTCTCATGCCCCCGCTGGTCAATGCCCACCTGCATCTCGAGCTGTCGGCCCTGGCCGGCCGCCTCCCCCTGGGAAAGGGGTTTGACCCCTGGGTGAAGGCATTGCTCAGGGAAAGGGAAGCGATCGGCATTCCGGCCCTGACCCGAGCTGCCAAAGTGGCGGTTCAGGCATTTCCGGGGCAGGGCACCGGCCTGGTAGGGGAGGTCTCCACCCTGGGGATCACCCGGGGTCTGCTGTCGGACCAGGGAATGGCAGGGGTGTGGTTCCGGGAATACCTGGGCGCCGCGCTGCCGGATCTGTCTCTGGTTAAAGAATCCCCTTTATCCGTATCCGCCGCAGGCCATGCCCCCCATACCGCCTCACCGGATTTGCTGACATATCTGAAAAAACGCACAAAAAACGCCGGTCTGGTTTTCTCCATCCATGTCGCGGAATCAGACGTCGAAAGAGAGTTTCTGGCCGGCAACAATCCGAAATGGCAGGATTTTCTGGTTCAGCGAGGCATCGACCCCTCTGGCTGGCCTGTGGGCAACAAAACCCCCGTAGGGTATCTGAACGGTCTGGGAATCCTGGGACCGGACACCCTGGCGGTGCATCTGCTTCAGGCCACGGCCACGGACCTGGATCTTCTGGCGGAGACCCGAACCCGCATCTGCCTGTGTCCGAGAAGCAATGTCAACCTGCACGGCCGGTTTCCCGATATCCCCGCCATGCTCAACCAAGGCCTGACTCCGGCCCTGGGCACGGACAGCCTGGCATCCTGCGGTTCCCTGTCCCTGTTTGATGAAATGGCGTTTGTCCGGCATCACTGTCCGGATCTGTCACCGGCGGACATTTTGGCCATGGCCACTGAAAACGGGGCACAGGCCCTGGGGCTGGCCGATCGGTTCGGTACGCTGGACCCGGGAAAACGATCTGAATTCATTTACCTGGCACAGGAGGCTTCCTCCCGGCACCAGGTGCTGGAAAAGGCAGTCAGTTATGGAACACGTTAATCTTCGTATGGGAAGAATCAGCTACATCAACGCTTCCCCGGTATATTACGGCCTGGATCACGGCCTGGCCCCGTCCTGGCTCACGCTGGTGACCGATGTGCCGGCCTCCCTGAACCGGCAGATCATCGACGGATCCGTGGATATCAGCCCCATCTCAGCCGCCCATTACGCCATGCACCACCAGTCATTGCTTTTGCTGCCGGATCTGTCCATCTCCTGCCACGGACCGGTCATGAGTGTGCTGTGTGCCTCCCGTATGCCGCTGGACGACCTTGCCGGAAAAACCGTGATGCTGACAAAGGAATCCGCCACCGCCGCTTCGTTTCTGAAGATGATTTTTGCCCAGCGGGGGGTGACACCAGAATTTGTGACCGGAGAGGTAAGACATATTGATCAGGTACCATCAGCTGTGGATGCCGTGCTGGTGATCGGAGATGCTGCATTGACCCAGCCCTGGGCCCAGCGGTTTCCTTATTGCTTTGACCTGGGTGACATCTGGCATGGCATGACGCAAATGCCGTTTGTGTTTGCCGTATGGGCCGTGAGAAAAGAGATGGCTGCCGCCCATCCTAAAGCCGTGACCCGGGCCCTGGAGCTGCTCTGGGCCAGCCGGAAGTCCGGATATGAGCACATAGATACCGTCATTGCCGCCGGGCAGGCAAAACTGGGATTGCCGGGGCCGCTTGTGAAAAAATACTACCAGCACCTGTTCTGCGACATGGATGCCTTGAAAATTGAAGCCATGACCCGGTTTTTCGATATCCTGTACCGGGAAAAAATCCTGTCATCCCCGGTGGATGTGACCTTTTTTCAGCCGGTATGATCGGGATTTTCTATAGGGATATTCAAGTTCAGTTCATCCACCATGGCTGTTTTTTTCAACACCTTTCCGTCTTGATCCAGCAGAAACAGTGTCGGTACTCCCAGCACCCCGTAATTTGAAAAATTCTGTCCCGCCATTCCAGTGAAATCACAGTAATTGTCCGGCCACTGGTGATAGGCCAGCTTTTTTTCAAACCCCTGCCGGGTCGTATCTGCACTGACTGCAATCACCCGCACGTTTTGTTCTTTCAGCCAGGCATATTTATTGGCCAGGTCGATCAGAGCGTCCTCACACAGCGGGCATTCCCCCTGATAAAACAGCAGGATGGTATAGGGTGCATTCAGATTGTCGGTCTCAAGTGTGATATCCTGGTTGACCACCCCGGTTTGAGTACGAACCGGGGATTTGAACAGAAGATTCGGCCCCTTGTTTCCGGTCAGGATCTTCACCGATGCTATCATATGATTCACGCGGCCCGACAACGCACTTTTTGCCGCTGGCCGAGCTTCCAGATGGTTGGAAATGGTCGGCAACATGTCATCCTTACCTTTTTCTACAAGCAGTGGCACTGTTTTTTCCGTGAATGCCGCCAGGATGTCATCCTGGTTCATACGGGCCATGGCCGCATTCAGCCTGCTGATGAAAGTCTGGTCTTTGTTATCCGACCGGATATTCATCATCATCCAGTGATCAATGACCTGATCCCAGTGACCACTGGTGAAAAGGTCCTTGAAATCCAGGGCATGGGTCACAAAATCGTTAAAATAGGCCATGTGATCTTTCTGGTTTTCATAGATCTTGTCTGCAACGCCCCGGGTAAAATCAACGATCTCTCCGAACCGGGCCGCATACAGCGGACTTTGCGTCCGGTCCGCCTGGACCTGTTCGAATGCCTGCCGCAGGTGTACCTGTTCAGCCAGGACGGTTTCATATAGACCTTCATCCGGCTGGTACACCTGTAACAGGTGGTTGACCGCCCCCAGTTTGTCCAGAATCGTCTGCTGCCGCCGGTGCTGGGATTTCAGATAATCGTTTTCCGGATTGCCTGTGTAAGTAATGTTGTCCGGGCCGGGTTGTGCTGACAGGCACTCAACGGAAAACCCCTTGCCCACATAGATCATGTCCAGTCCTCCCCCTTTTTTGAGCAGCCACCGGGTCATGCCGCGATAACCCCGGTATGCGTCAGGCATGGTCAGGGTGACCCGGCCGTCCGGGGCAATTTCACCGGACTGGACGGCCAGGTCTTTTTTGCCCTGAAAAATCTTCCAGTCATAGGCATGGCCGGCAAAATGGGGAAAATGGAGCTGGATTTCCTGGGCCTGACTTCCAGAACCCAAGAAACACAATAACAGGGAAAAAAATATCGATATTTGGATCATTCTGAGATACATCGTATGGAAAAACCTGATGTGCGAGAGTTACTGGATGTGCCGACAGTGCTTTTGTCGAAGTTCAGATGCCAGGCATTGTTGTAATGGACGTTGGTCGTGTTGCACCATGAGCTGCTCCAGTAGTTGCCCACGTTACCACGGTCGACCAACCCGCCGGTAAAGTATCTGCGGAAACCCGCAGCGGGCAGGAACAAATCATTGCCGAAAATTCGGCCGCTGCTGTAGTTGGTGGCGTAGCTGCCCCATGTTCCGGCACTGATCTGTGAATTGTTGGCCCAAACCCCGTCCCACTGACTGTATGTGGGTACCCGGAAACCCTCAGGGCAGGGATCTTCCGCTGACTTATGACTTTTCGTCCAGGCGCCGTCAATGACATCGGTCCGATCCCATCCGCCTATTTCCTGGCCGTTTGCTTCCTCGAAACCGGGCCCCACAGGACCATGGGCAAAATGTTCGGTGTTGGTGTCATACCATCGCCCGGGGCCCGGTCCTTTTCTGCCCCAATGCCAGTAGCCCCCGATCAGGCGCCAGGACGGGGTGAACGGATCATCGTTCGTGGTTTTTCCAATGGCGGCCAGGTTGTAGCAGTCGAATTCTTTCCACACGCCCGGTGCCACAAATGCACCGCATTCGCCGGACGGGATTTGTTCCGAAGTTTCCACCGGTACCGGCAGGCCTGTGGTGTTGCCGTGGCTGTCAGTGACCGTGATGGTGGCAATGCCCGCAGAAATGCCATGAATGATGATGGTGTCTTCGTCTCCAGGAATCGCGGTTGCCACACCGGTATTGCTGCTTTCAACGGTTGTGTACTCACCATTGCCGCCTTTGATGGTCATGATTGCGGTGCCGCCTGCGTAAATAACCCGATTTGGCGGGGTAAAGACCAATTGCAAAGGAGCCGGTGCAGAAGATTCCGCAATACAGCGGATTGAAGCCCATCCATAATAGTTAGGAATGTCACTGCTGGAAATGGCGGCAGAAAATTTACCGAACCCCATTGTAAAACCGCTGCTTGACCAGTAGCTCCCGCTTGTGCCACGATACATCAGCAGACCGTAGCCCATTGTGCCGCCGGCAGAGCTTTCACGAACACCGGCTGCAGGCAGCATAAGATGGTCATCAAAATGGACAGCACTACTGTAATTGGTATGATCGTCCCAACGAGTCGACCATGTTCCTGAAACCTTTCGGCGATTATTTTCCAGCACTCCCGCCCATTGACTCCGGCTAGGTATCCGAAACCCTTCCGGGCATGGGTCATGAGCGGTTTTCTGTGAATCAAGCCATGCATCTTCATCAATTGGAGGCTGCTCTTTTACTTGGTCGAATCGGAAAGGATAGAAGTTGGTTTGTTCCTCATCCGGCCCGGTAGGGCCGTGGGCAAAATATTGGGTATTGGTGTCATACCACTGTCCGGGGTCCGGCCCTTTACTGCCCCAGATCCAGTAGCCGCCGATCAGGCGCCAGGACGGGGTAAAGGGATCATCATTGGTGGTCTTGCCGATGGCCGCCAGGTTGTAGCAGTCAAATTCCTTCCACACCCCGGGGGCGACATAGGCGCCGCAGGTCTCGGGACCGGTATTTTTTACCGTGACAGGCATACGGATGACACTGCCGCCGCTGTCCGTCACCGTGATCATGGCAACGCCCGGGGCCAGGCTGTGGATGGTAACGGCACCGTTGTCTCCCAGGCTGGCCGTGGCTACGCTGATATCGCTGCTCTCAGCGCCAAGGAATACTCCGGTCCCGCCGGTGACAAAGACCGTTTCTGTGCCGTTGACCTGGACCGTACTGTTTAGCGGTGTGATGTCCAGCAACAGGGGAGGCGGAGAAGCCGCATCTTTGATGCAGCGTACCGGAAACCCGTTCGACCGTTGTCTGCCATAGCTCCAGTCAAACGTGTCCGCACTTGTGTCTGAGAAACAAAGACGTCCTGCCAACTGATTCGGCTCTCCCGTACTGCTCCAGTAATATCCGACCTGGCCTCGACCTGCCGTTGTGTAGTTTAATCTCCATCCTGCGGCCGGAAGCATCAGACTGTCCCCGAAAAATCGGGCACTCGTATAATTGGTAGCATTGTCTGACCAGGACCCTGCTGCTTTTTGGGTGTTATTGTCCAGCACATGCTGCCACTGATCATTTGTAGGGACCCGGAATCCTTCCGGGCAGGGGTCGTTGGCGGTTTTTCGGGTATCGCTCCAGGACCCGTCAGGGGCTCCGGTCTCATCCCAGCCATCGATGGGACCGCTGTTGGCGTGCTCTGCATAGGGGCCGGTGGGTCCATGAGAAAAATGGGGTGTATTGGTATCGTACCACTGACCGGGATCAGGTCCTTTTCTGCCCCACTGCCAGTACCCGCCGATCAGGCGCCAGGACGGGATAAAGGGATCATCGTTCGTGGTTTTTCCGATGGCGGCCAGGTTGTAGCAGTCGAATTCAACCCAGACATCCGGAGCGATAAAAGCACCGCAGGCGGGAACCGGCGGTACCATGTCATCGACCAGATTTCTGGCCGCAACCACTGTGGCATCCTCATGGGTCACATTCAATCCGAAAGCATCAAACCTGGTTTTTGTCTCCCAGTCAGCCGGTGGTTTTTCCAGAATTTCAGCCATGTAGTCAGACACGGCGACCCGGTTTTCAAACTGATTTGCGGCAAGTGTGGTTGCCGTATCCGATGGGTCGTGTTTGTCCCCACCCGGCGCATAGTCACGGATGCTAGATATGAGTTCGGCCACCACGGATCCCCGGCTATGCCCCTGATCCAGCAAGTTCACCCAGTAATCCTGACCGCCCGGGTCCTGGGAACGGGTTTTGTTCAATGTGTTGAAATAAATATGCTCGATAAAGGCATGATCGGTATCCAGGCTGGTGTCAAAATAGTTCCTGGCTGCATCGGTTGCCAGCATCACGTCGATTGTTGTGGCCTTGTCCAGTCCAAGGGTCCGCCAGTAACGGTTTCCTTCCCCTTCCGATGCCCGGTTGAGAACAGCGGCATAAATTTCTGAAATCTCGGTGGTTGTCAAACCGGCCCATGTGGTGAATGGAAACAAAATAGTGGTGAAGAGGATGCAGGTGATCAGTTTCAGCTTCATAAACTCCCTTTTAAATCAGCTATTCCTGAAAAGATAATGAATTGGTTCAATTCCTTAGAGTAAATTTGAACCGAGCAAAATAACCTCACTAAGATTTTCTTCAGATTATGAAAGACCTATCAACCCGGAAAACGATTGTCAATCAGTAAATGTGAAAATTGTATATGATAGATGTGCCGTCGATCTGGAATTGCTGAATATTCTGAAGAAAATCAGTCAACTTTGGTTTTGAAAAGAAGGAAAAGATTTGCAGAGGAAATTTTTGATAAGTGGTCGGGATGAGAGGATTTGAACCTCCGACCCCAGCGTCCCGAACGCTGTGCTCTACCAGACTGAGCCACATCCCGACTCTGAAAAAACCTGTTCTAAATATACCAAAAAATCATAAAAGTCAAATCATAAAATCGATTCTTTGATAATGGTGGATTCCCTGCCTGGGCCTACGGAAATAATCCTGATAGGCACCCCGGAAAGTTCTTCCACCCGGGTGAGATATTTTTTTGCGTTTTCCGGCAGGTCCTCATACCGGGTGATGCCGGAAATGTTCTGTTTCCAGCCCGGATGCGTCTCGTAGATCGGGGTGCAAAGGGCCAGGGTCTTGATATCGGAAGGAAATTCATACAGTTTGTTGCCGTTGTCCTGATACCCGACGCAGATCTTGATTTCATCCAGGTCATCCAGCACATCCAGTTTGGTGATCACCAGACCCGTGAGGCTGTTAAGCCGGGCCGCGTTTTTGATCATGACCATGTCCAGCCAGCCGCACCGTCTTTTTCTGCCGGTGGTGGCACCGAATTCAGCCCCGGTCTTCTGGAGAATGTCCCCGATACCGTCAAACAGCTCCGTGGGAAACGGGCCTTCCCCCACCCGGGTGGTGTAGGCTTTGACAATGCCGATGATCTCTTTCAGGCATCCCGGCCCGACGCCGGACCCGCCGGCGGCGTTGCCGGCCACGGTGGAGGAGGACGTCACAAACGGATAGGTGCCGTGCTCGATGTCCAGGTGGGTGCCCTGGGCACCCTCGAACAGCAGGGTTTTCCCGTTCTGATGTCCCTGGTGCAGAGCCACGGACACATCCGCGATATAGGGCAGCAGCCGGTCCCGGATCGCCATCACCTGGCTTATGACCTGTTCCGGGGAAATCCGTGTGGTGTTGAAATAGTGTTCCAGGTAGAAATTTTTCTCATCCAGGATCGTGGTAATCTTTTCCTTGAGCAGGTCCACGTCTTTGAGGTCACAGAATCGGATCCCGCGACGTGTGGCCTTGTCTTCATAACAGGGGCCGATGCCCCGGCCCGTGGTGCCGATTTTCTTGTCCCCTTTTTTTTCTTCCCTGGCGTTGTCGACCGCCTTGTGGTAGGGCATGATCAAATGGGCACGGTCGCTGATCTTGAGCATTTCCGGAGACACATCGATCTGATTGGATGCCAGATAGTCGATTTCTTCGAGCAGAACAAAGGGGTCCACCACCACGCCGTTACCGATAAAGCACTTTTTGCCCTGGATGATGCCCGAGGGGATCAGGTGGCTAATGAAGGTTTTGCCGTTGACCACCATGGTATGGCCGGCATTGTTCCCACCCTGGAACCGGACCACGTAGTCCGCGTGCTCACTGAGCAGGTCCACGATCTTGCCTTTGCCCTCATCCCCCCACTGGGTCCCGATGATAACTGTATTTAACACTATCCGCTCCTTTTGTTCCTGAAAAAATGTTTCATAAGGTTTCTGGTTTGTTCTTCACACACACCGGCTTTTATTTCCGGGTGGTGGTTCAACCGGGTATCCTCCGCCATCCGGTACAATGAACAGGCCGCCCCCCATTTGGAATCAGTTGCACCGAACACCACCCGGTCGATCCGTGAATGGATGATGGCCCCCATGCACATGATACAGGGCTCGATGGTGACATACAGGGTGGTGCCGGTCAGCCGGTAGTTTTTCCGGTGGCGCGCCGCCATCCTGATGGCTGTGATCTCTGCATGACTGGTCGGATCACAGCTGTGGATCGGCGCATTGTATCCATACCCGATCACCTGATGATGTGTGTCCACAACCACGGCCCCCACAGGGACTTCATCCATCCGCCCGCCCTGTTCCGCTTCCCTGATGGCCAGCATCATGTAATATTGATCGTCCATAATTCAGGCTATACTTATATAAGCCTTTTGGAACAAGGTCAAATATTTATTCTGGATAAAAAACTTGAAATATGAATCAAACCCTGATATAAACACTGGGTCTTATGGGCGCCCGTAGCTCAGCTGGATAGAGTACTTGACTACGAATCAAGGTGTCGGGAGTTCGAATCTCTCCGGGCGCGCCACAAACAGAAGGGGTTTTCAGCTTTCCGGGTTGAAAGCCTTTTTTTGTGCATATTTGTGCATAAATGATTGCTCCGTGTCCGGGTATAGGGTCCAACGTTTTCAATCCCGAAGCTGTTCAACCAGTATACCCATGGCATTTGCCAGTTTTTTCAATGTAGCGGCCCTGGGGTTGGAACCTGGTTTTTCCAAGCGGGCCAAGGCTGGCTGTTTGAGGCCGGCTTTGCTAGCCAGCTCCTCCTGGGTTAGTCCCAGGTATTCACGCCATGCCTTAATCAGGTTGTCGCCCATCACGTTGGCTGCCACCACTTCGTGGGGAAATTCAATCTCTGCTTCGTCCGGGTCCATCTGGTTGTGGATGAGGTGCTGGTATTTTTCCCATGGGATAACGGCAAAGGCCGGTTTTCCTCCATATTCAATGATTTGTGTGTCAGTATGTTCGATCATCTCTTTTTTTCACCTCTTGTATTTCAACTATTTTAAGGGTTTCCCTGTTGTCGAAAAACACCCGGTAGCGAGCGATACGCAGCCGAAATCCATATCGATGGCCAGCCAGGGGCTTGATGTCGAGATCAGGACATTCCGGGAACCGATTCAGGCTGGAAACTCCTTCCAGGATCTTAACCCGGTAGTTTTCCGGAATTCTTTTCAGCTGTTTCCTGGCCCTGTTCTTCCAGATAATCGATTTCATGAATTTAATAATAACAAATTATAACATTATTTCAAGCAAAAAAGTGCATAATGAAACAGCAACCATGCCCAAACGGCCGGTTTCCGTGAAAACGGATCACACGTGTTCGACAATCATCTGGGGGGTTTCGGTTTTGAATTTGCTCAGTTTCAGCCGGAATGCCAGCCGGTCATAGAAAACAGGCGGTTGCAGGGGGTCCGGTACGTTGAAATGGAACGCTTCCACGGCCGGCCCGGTGGAAGCGTCAGCGTTCTGGAGAAGCATTTTTCTATGGGAACGGCCGATGATTGTCGAAGACACCACCTTTAACCGTTTTGCCAGAAAAAGGGGCTCCGGATTGTCCGTGCCAAAGGGCCGGAGCCGGTCCAGATCCCGGGCCAGATCCAGGCAGATGTCGTCCATGTCCAGGACGGCATCGATGGTCAGAGTTTTGGAGAAATCGGCCGGGGCATAATGGGCATTCAGATGGGCCTGGAGTCCAGTCTCCAGTTCTTTGAGCCGGTCCGGGGACAGGGTCAGGCCCGAGGCCATGGCATGGCCCCCGAATTTTTCCAGCAGATGGGCATTGGCGGTCAATGCCTCATGGATATTGATATGATTGATGCTCCGGCCCGACCCCACGGCCGTCTGATGGTTGCAGGACAGCAGCAGCACCGGGCAGACATATTTTCTGGCCAGTTTGGATGCGGCAATCCCCAGCACACTGGGGTTCCAATGGTCATCCCATAGCATGAGCAGCCGGTTGTCCAGCAGGGACGGCTCATCCTGGATGCGGCGTTCGATTTGTGCGATGATCTCCTGCTCAATGGTCTGGCGCTGAGCATTAAGATCATCCAGCAGGAATGCGGTTTTTTCCGCGTCCGCCAGGGTCTGGCTGGTGAGCAGGGACACACAGATGCGGGCATGGGACATGCGGCCGGCCGCATTGATCCGGGGCACCATCTTGAAGGAGATGTCATCGGAATCCATCCGCTTGAGATCGATCCGGGCCGCTTTTGCCAGGGCCTGAATACCGGGCCGGGCAGTGGTCCGCATCTGCCGGATACCGGCCATGCACAGCACCCGGTTTTCATCGACCAGCGGCACCATGTCTCCGATGGTGCCCATGGCGAAAAGGTCCAGAAACGGCAGCAGCTGGGGTTCAGGATATGCGTCCCAGAGCGCTTTTTCCCGGAAGAATTTGCGAAGCCCCATGACCAGAAAAAACGCCACCCCGACGCCGGCCAGAAACGACAGGCCGGAAGGGCAGTCCGGTTGTTTGGGATCCACGATGGCAAGGGCTCTGGGCAGTTCCGGTCCCGGCTCATGATGGTCGGTGATGATGACGTCCATGTCTTCCGCAGCCGCGGCCGCGACCGCATCCGCGCTGCTGATGCCGCAGTCCACGGTGATGATCAGGTCCACGGCCCGGCCGGCCGCCATCTGGATATGTTCCGGGAGCAGGCCATATCCTTCCTTGATGCGGTGGGGAATATACCAGGTGACGTGCGCCTCCACCCGGGAAAGAAATTCGTGGATCAGGGCGGTGGCGGTGACCCCGTCGGCATCAAAGTCACCGAATATCAGGATCTTTTCCCTGTTGACCACGGCCCGGTAGATCCGCTCCACCGCAGGTTGCATATCTTTCATGACAAAGGGGTCGGTCAGGCGGGAAAAATCCGGATTGAGAAAAAACCGGGCCGATTCCACCGTGGTGAACCCCCGGTTCCAGATCAGGCCGGCGGTCACGGGATGGCATCCCAGTTCCCGTGCCAGCAGGCGGACCCCGTCCGTATCGATATCGGCATATGTGAATTGTGTGTTCATGGGTGTGTGATGGAGTTTATATCGGGTCTTTGGGAAATTGTCAATTCGCGCCGGTCGCGCCGGACCCGGACCGGGCAGAACCGGCCCGGAGAATCGGACCGGATGATTTCAAAAATGTTTGAGTAATGACAACCTTTAGTGATATACTGCCAATTTTAAATAAAAAGGCAAAAAAGACAGTCCATATGACCCTTCAGATGCTGCACAAGGAATTTCGGGTGGACAAAACGCGTATCGGATTCATCCGGTTCATATTCGAGGCGTATGAAGGTGTTGCCGTGGCCACTACCCTGGATGCGGGGACCGGTCACATCCGTCTGGCCATTGCACCGGATCTGGCAGATGAGGCGTTCCAGATCATTGCGGATTTGAAAAAGGATTTTGAGTTTCATGAATTATAGCGGGTATGCCCATATTCATACCATCGGCTGCCAGATGAATGTGTATGATTCCGAAAAACTGGGCACGGTGTTGAATGCCCTGGGATATCAGCCCACCCCGGATCCGGAACAGGCGGATATCATTGTGTGCAACACCTGTGCGGTCCGCCACAAGGCCGAGGAAAAGGCGTTCAGTTTTCTGGGCCGGTTTGCCAGGGACAAGCAGAAAAAACCCCATCTGATCACGGTGATGGCCGGGTGCGTGGCCCAGCAGGAAGGGAACAACGCTTTCCAGCGGCTGCCCCATCTGGACCTGGTCCTGGGTACCCAGGCGTTTTCAAGGTTCAGCCGTCATATCGAGGCATTGAAATCCGGGCAGCGGCGGATCACGGATACGGATCCCTCGGACGTCATTTTCGAGGCCCTGCCCGATGACACGGCGTTTGCGGAAAACCCGGTGTCCAAATTTGTCACCATCATGCAGGGGTGTGACAATTTCTGCACCTACTGCGTGGTGCCGTATGTCCGGGGCAGGGAAAGAAGCCGGCCCTGGCAGTCCATTGTCGAAGAAATCAAGGTGCTGGCGGACAACGGCATCCGGGAGGTGACCCTGCTGGGCCAGAATGTCAATTCCTACGGCGCAAAGGAGAACAGCCTGTCTTTTGCCGGTCTCCTGGAAAAGGTGGCGGCGGTGGACGGCATTCACCGGATCCGGTTCGCTACCTCCCACCCCAAGGACCTGTCCGAAGAACTGATTCAGGCCATGGCAAAGCTGAACAAGGTGTGCAATCACCTGCACCTGCCGGTCCAGTCCGGTGCCGACCGGATTCTGAAGAAAATGAACCGGGGATATACCAGAGAACTCTACCTGTCCCGGATCGATGCCCTGCGGTCCGCCATTCCGGACATCGGGCTGTCCACGGACATTATTGTGGGGTTCCCGTCGGAAACCGTTTCCGATTTCGAAGACACCATGGCCCTGGTGGAACAGGTGGGATTTGATTCCATTTTTGCCTTTGCCTATTCAGACCGGTCTTTTGCGCCGGCCGCCAGATTTTCCGACCCGGTGGACGAGGCGGAAAAAATGGCCCGCCTCAACCGGCTGCTGGCCTTTCAGGACACTGTCACCCGGAAGAAAAATGAGCAGATGACCGGCCGTGTGCTCCGGGTCCTGGTGGAAGGGGTCAGTGCGAAACAGCATGACGGGTTTGTCAAAACCACGCCTCATACCCGGCAGATGACCGGCCGAAGCGAGACCAACAAGGTCGTTCATTTTCCATCCGATACCCTGACCCCCGGTGACCTGGCGGATGTTCGGATTGACAACGCATATCCCCATTCCCTGTGGGGGCAACCCCTGGAGCAGATGTTTCAATGAAGACCAGATCCGTGAAGATCGGCAGAAACGACCCCTGCCCCTGCGGCAGCGGAAAAAAATACAAACAGTGCTGCCGGAACAAAAAAAAGGAAATATCGTTGAAAGACACCTACAAGAAGCAGTTCAACATCATTCTGAAAACCCCGGGCCAGATCGAAGGCATCCGGCGGGCCGGCCGGCTGCTGATGCAGATCATGGACGGTGTGGAACAAATGATCCGGCCGGGCCTGAAGACCGAGGAGATCAACACCTTTGTCCATGCCCGGACCGTCGAGGCCGGTGCCCTTCCCGCGCCGCTGAACTACCGGGGGTTTCCCAAAAGCGTGTGCGTGTCCATCAACGAGGTGATCTGTCACGGCATTCCAGGCGACCGGGTCCTGAAGGACGGGGATATCGTGAACGTGGACATCACCCCTATCCTGAACGGGTATTATGCGGATGCCAGCAGGACCTTTTTTGTGGGCAGCCCCGGACCGGCCGCCAGAAAGATCGTATCCGTGGCGGCCCAGTCCCTGAAACTGGGTATGGAAGCGGTGGCGCCGGGCGCGACCCTGGGGGATGTGGGATACGCCATCCAGAGCTATGCCGAAGCCCAGGGGTGTTCCGTGGTCCGGGAGTTTGTGGGCCATGGCGTGGGACTGGATTTTCATGAACAGCCCCAGGTGCTGCATTTCGGGTCCCCGGGCAAAGGCGTGGTCCTGGTGCCGGGCATGGTGTTCACCATCGAGCCCATGATCAACCTGGGGAAACGGGACCTGCACATCCTGCCGGACAAATGGACCGCCGTCACCAATGACGGGTCCTTGTCGGCCCAGTTTGAGCAGACCATCCTGGTGACGGAAAACGGGTATGAAAGTTTGACCCCTTACGAGCTGTAACCGGAAATTCTTACCAGGCCCCCTTCGGCTCTGACGGTCCGTTCACAGGACACCACCAGGGGCTCCTTACAGAAACGCTTGCTGGCGATGACAAATATCCAGATCATTGGCACTGAAAATGTCCGGGGGTGGTTCAGGGACTTTGGCCTGGAGCACAAGCCCCCTCGACGGGGCGGTCTTCCACGGCCCGCACAAAGATACGGCAAAGTTCCGGGTCGGTCTGGTGCTCATAGACCACCCCGTCGTGATCCACTCCCCGGATCCCGGCATCTGATAAAAACCATTGAACCAGTTTTTCACTGACGGTTTCCCGGTCCAGTTCCGGATTCAGGGTGTTGCTTTTGCCGTATGGGGCCGGTTCAGGGGCGGGCAGGGGGTATCCAAGATCGACTCGATGTTTCAGATAGTTGAGGATCCGGCACAGGCGCAGCAGGGTCACGGCCTGAACCCGGGAGGTGGTGTGGTCCAGGGGAAATGCCGTGGACCGCATCTGTGAAAAATGGGCCGGTAATATAGTCAGGTTCCGGCACAGGTCGTAATCCCGGCTGCCGGGCGCGGGATAGAAAATGGACAGGCCGGCCAGGGTGGGTCGGACCGCCAGATGCAGCAGGTCGGCCAGGGAGTCGGATGCGCTCTGGCCCGGCGCTGCGGCAATCAGGTAAGACACGCACGAAAGCCCCAGTTCTTTTGCCCAGCCGAGAGCCCGGTCATGGGCGGACCGGACATCGGGCCGGTGAAACCGCTTGAGCTGGGCTGTGGACATGGACCCCACAGACAGGTTCAGCGTCCTGAACCCGGCCGCTGCCATGGCCGCGATCATGTCCCGGTCCAGGGACGGGGGAAACAGCCCGTTCATGGCCCGCAGTTCCACAGGGGCCCGGCCGGCGAAAATTTCGGTGATCCCGTCCAGAAGCGCCAGAAACCAGTCCCGGTCAAAACTGATGTTTTCATCCTCAAAATCGATGAACCCGATGTCCCGCCCGTCTGCCTGAAGCCGGATTTCGGCCAGCACATGATCCACGGACCGCTTGCGGAAACGGCCGTGGCTGGAGGCGGCCGACACCGCGCAATAGGAACAGGGCATGGGGCACCCCCGGCTGGACACCACCATGACGGCATCCTGGTGTTTTCTGCGGTAATGGGCCTCATCCAGGGGTTCCGGAAGGGGCAGCCGGGACAGATCCGGGGTCCAGTAGGGCGGTTGAATGATCTGATTCTCTGAGAGGTGGGGCGGTTTCGAATTTTGAAACGCGATCCCGGGGATCTCTTCCACGGAGGTGTGTTCCAGAAGGGCCCGGCACAAAAGGGGCAGGGTGTGTTCTCCTTCCCCCCTGAGTACATAGTCAACGTCCGGGGACGCGATCACCTGTTCAGGAAACACGGTGGGGTGGTGCCCGCCCATGACGATCACCGCATCGGGGTTGCGGTGCCGGACAGCGGCCGCCAGCGCCATGGCCGTGTCATGATAAGCGGTAAACAGAGAAGAGATGCCCACCAGAAAAGGCTGGTGCTTTTTTACGGCCAGGGCGATATGATCCAGGCTGTACCCGAAATGCCGGTATGAATGAAACAGGCAGAACAGGGACCGGTCCGGCCGGCCGTAGAATTCGTCCATGTGGGCGAACCGGTCCGGCCGGGGGATGGGTTTTGATTTTCGGGTGGCCAGCCCGTCGATGACCGCTGTTTCAAACCTGGCGGCCTTCAGGGACGCGGCAATGGACATCAGCCCATAGGGCAGGGTGCGCTTGCGGGTCAGATAATAGTCTTGAATGGGCGGCTGGACCAGAACCACCTGTGCCATGCCGGATCACACCACCTTCGGCAGTCTGGCGATGAATACCAGGCAGATCACGGGAATGAATGCTGTAACGAACAACACGGTCTCGATCCCGTACACATCGGCCAGGCCCCCCACCAGCGGCGATACGGCCCCGCCCAGTCCATAGGCCAGACCCATCATCAGGCTGGAGACCATGGCCCGGGACCGGGGCACCAGTTTCTGGGCCATGACCACGCCCAGGGGCAGGGGCGCCAGCACGAAAAATCCGGCCACAAACGCGCCCATGAACACCCACGGGCCGGGCAGGTACAGATACAGCATCAGGGCCGGGGCCATGAACAGATAAGCGATGAAAAAGATTTTCCTGAAACCGGTGCGGTCCGCCATGTATCCGGACAAAAGCCCGCTCAAGGTCCCTGCCACGATGAAAAACGCCACAATCAGCCCCACGCTGGGCAATGGATGCCCCGCATCCACCAGGAAAATGGGCATGAAGGTCATGAATGCCTGGCCGGTGACGGCCCGCAGGAACATGACCAGCCAGATGAGAAAAATGACCTTGTACACCGGACCCAGGGTGGTTTTCAGGGACTTGAAAAACCCCAGATGCGACAGGTTTTCACTTCTGGGCCGGGGCAGGTATTTCAGGCAGAACAGAAACGCCACCAGCCCCAGGACCCCGGTCCAGGGCATGGCTTCCAGGCCCCAGTGCGCCACATACCAGGTGATGAACACCGGCCCCAGGGCAAAGGCCAGGGTCCCGCCGGTGTTGTAGATGGACAGACAGAACCCGGTCCGGTTGCCGCTGTAAAGCGGCACCATCCCGGTGGTGGCCGGGTGGAACATGGAAGATCCGAAAGACCCCAGGCACAGGATCAGCAGCAGCATATAGAAATTGGGGGCGATTCCTGAAAACGGGATGCAGAAAAACGCCAGAAACAGGCCCGTGAACACGAACCACCGGCTCTCGTACCGGTCGGACAGGTATCCCACCACCGGCTGGATCATGAAGGCCAGAAGGCGCACCAGCCCGGTCAGCAGCCCCACCTGGGTCAGGGTCAGGCCCAGCTTGTCCACAAACGCGGGTAAAAGCGGTGCAAAAAACGAGGAGTAAAAATCCCCGGTAAAGTGCACCAGGGTGATAATGAAAACAATGCCGTACTGGACCTGTGTTTCGCCCGGGTTTTCGTCAGGGACATCCCGGGCCGGACAGGCCTCGGCCAGGGATTCCCGGGAAATCTGATCACCTGGAACCGGTTTGTGAAGGGTTGAATCAGACATGGGGTTAATTTTTCAGGCTGTGGATGGGCGCGGGGATCCGGCCCCCGTGACGTACAAAAATACTGGTGTCGGCCATGTGGGGCACCGGCATGATCCTGGCTTCCCCCAAAAGCCCGCCGAAATACACGCTGTCGCCGGCTTTCTTGCCCGGCACCGGGATGATGCGGGTGGCCGTGGTCTTGGCATTGATCATGCCGACGGCCATTTCATCGGCGATCATGCCGGCCAGGCATTCTTCGGTGATATCCCCGGGCACCGGCACCATATCCAGTCCCACGGAACACACCGAAGTCATGGCTTCCAGTTTTTCCAGGCTCAAAAACCCTTTGTGGGCCGCATGGGCGATGTTGAGGTCTTCGCTCACCGGAATGAACGCCCCGCTCAGCCCCCCCACATGGGAGGAGGCAAAGGCCCCTCCCTTTTTCACGGCATCGTTGAGCATGGCCAGGGCCGCCGTGGAACCGGGCACCCCGATATGGCTCAGCCCCAGGGCCTGGAAGATTTCTCCGATGCTGTCCCCCACGGTCGGGGTCGGGGCCAGGGAAAGATCCACCACCCCGAACCGGACATTCAGGTTTTTCGCCACTTCCCGGCCGATGAGTTCTCCCACCCGGGTGACTTTGCAGGCGGTGCGCTTGATCACTTCGGCAATGTTGCCCAGGGTCATGGGGCCGTTTTCCAGGTTCCGCTCGATGGCCCGTTTCACCACGCCCGGACCGGACACGCCCACGTTGATCACGGCATCGGCCACCCCGACCCCAAGATAGGCCCCGGCCATGAACGGCATGTCTTCGGGAATGTTGGCAAACACGCACAGCTTGGCGCAGGCCAGACCGTCCTGGTCCGCGGTCAAAGCCGCCGCCTGCTTGATGGCCCGGGCCATGAGCAGCACTGCGTCCATGTTGATGCCGGCCTTGGTGGTGGCCACGTTCACGGACGCGCACACCCGCTGGGTTTCGGCCAACGCCCGGGGCAGGGCTTCGATGAGCGCCGTGTCCCCGGTTGCCATGCCTTTTTCCACCAAAGCGGAGAACCCGCCGATGAAATCAATGCCCACGGCCTGGGCAATGTCGTTGAGTTCATGGGCGATTTCCACCATCTGGCTGGCGGAGAAAGCGGCCCCCACCAGGGCGATTGGGCTGATGGAGATGCGCTTGTTCACCACCTGGATGCCGTATTTGTCCCCCACTTCATCGCACACCGATTTCAGGGACCCGGCATGGCCTGTGATTTTTTTCCGGATATTGTGCCGGAAGGTGTCCAGATCGTGGCTGATGCAGTCGAACAGGTTGATCCCTAAGGTCACGGCCCGGACATCCAGGTGTTCGTTTTTCACCATCTCAATGGTGGAAATGATTTCATGATCTTCAAACATGGAAGGTTCCTTGCAAATAATGGCTGTATTTGAATGGTTGTATATCGAATCGTTGCGTCAAGTTTGAATCGAATGCGCGGCTGTATTCCAATACACGGCTATATTTTATTGATGGCGTCAAAAATGTTTCTGTGCTGGATACGGATATCCAGGCCCAGGTCATCCGCTTTTTTGCGCAGATCCGCAAACAGGGCCGTGGTGTCCATGTCCGGGGTGACCCATATCTGGTAGGACATGACATTGTCCCTGGGATCGGACCCGCCTTTGAACACCGCCTTGAGGTTGACGATATTGGCCCGGTGTCCGGCCATGATGGCGGAAAATCCGGCCACCAGCCCTTTCTGGTCCGGCCCGATGGTGGTGATCAAAAAGATGTCCCCGTCGGAATCCATGGCGGAACTGTCGGTTTCTTCCAGGGTGTTGACATGGATCACCAGTCCCTGATTTTCAGACTGTTCGGTCAGGGTCCGGTGCATCCGCTCCTTGTCCAGGTCTGCCGGGGCTTCCACCACGAACAGGCCGGCAAACTGGTTCTGGAGAATCATCTGGTTGACGTTTTCAAGATTGCAGCCCAGCTTGAACAGCACTTTTGTCACATGGGCAATAATGCCGGGCCGGTCCTGGGCCAGCACCGTGATGATGAACTTGTTCATGGGTTATTCCCTTTCAGCGTCTTTGCGCAGCGCGGCAATGGTCTGTGCATAATCCGGGGTATTGAAAATAGCGGACCCGGCCACGAAACACCGGGCCCCTGCTTTGGCCACAGCTGCGATGGTCCCGGAATTGATGCCGCCGTCCACCTGGATGACGGCGTCGGGGTTTTTTTGTGCCAGCAGGCCGGACAAAGTTCTGATTTTTTCAATGCTGGATGCGATGAACTTCTGCCCTCCGAATCCGGGATTCACACTCATGATCAGGACAAATTCCAGCTGATCCGCAATATACTCGATGGATGACAACGGGGTGGCCGGGTTCAGGGCCACGCCGGGTTTCACCCCCAACTCTCTGATCTGCTGGAGGGTCCGGTGCAGGTGCGGGCAGGTTTCCGCGTGCACGGAGATATAGTCGGCCCCGGCTTTCGCAAATGCGGGGATGATCTCTTCAGGCTTTTCGATCATCAGATGCACATCCAGAGGCAGGGAGGTGGCCCGTTTGCAGGCCTCGACGATGATGGGTCCATAGGTGATGTTGGGGACAAACCGGCCGTCCATGACATCGATATGTATCCAGTCCGCCCCGGCGGTTTCAACCGCGGACAGTTCCCTGCCCAGGCAGGTGAAATCAGCGGACAGTATGGAAGGCGCAATGAGCGTCATAAAGGGTCTCCTGTGTCATTCAATCATTTTCAAAGATGCATACCATAATGGGTATCATGCCAACAATCAATCTTTATTTACAGACTGTGACGTTTGAACCGGGCCGCAAAAAAACCGTCCATGTTCATGCCGTTGGGAAAGGTCTTCAGATACCGGTCCATGGGCAGGCCGAAGCATTCCCGGACCGGTGACAGCTCATAATCCTTTCGTTTTTTCAAAAATGCGGCCACTACCTGTTCGTTTTCCTCGGGTTCTCCGGAACACACCGCATACACCAGGGTTCCGCCGGGTCTGACCCGGTTGGCCGCCGCATTGAGCAGTTTTTTCTGCTGAGCCGCCATGCGCTGGATATCCTGGATTGAGCGTTTCCATTTGGTATCCGGGTTCCGGCGCAGCACGCCCAGCCCTGTACAGGGCGCATCCACCAGGACCCGGTCAAAATAGCCTGGAAAATCGGACGTATCCGATTTCATCAGGTCCAGTGTCCGGCACTGGACAGCATCAACCCCCAGGCGAAGGGCTTCGGCCTGCAGCAGAGACAGCTTGTCCGGGTCCGTGTCCATGGCCATGATCAGCCCCTGATCTTTCATGAGCTGGGCCAGGTGCAGGGTTTTGCCGCCCAGGCCCGCACAGGCGTCCAGTACCGTTTCTCCGGGCCGGGGATACAGCATCAGCGATACCAGCTGGGCTGCTTCATCCTGCACCGCAAACAGGCCCTGATCATAGCCCGGCAGCTTATCGACCCGGATGCCGGGTTCCGTGATAGAAAGCCCCTCCGGGCTCAGCGTCGTAGACTGCACGGAAAGGCCGGCGGCCCTGAGTGTATCGCCTAACGCCGATCGGGTGATTTTCAGGGTGTTGACCCGCAGGGTCAGGGGCGGTACCTGGTTGATGGTCCGGCACAGCTCGAGAATTTCGTCCGGTCCGTACCGGATCAGCCAGCGTTTGGCCAGCCATTGCGGGATGGAGTGCACCACGGTGATGTGATCCGGCAAAGAGGTGTCCGGTTCCGGCAGGGCCAGTGTGTGGAACCGCCGCACCGCATTGCGCAGCACCCCGTTCACGAACCCGGCGGTTTTTCTGCCGTTTCGGGTTTTGATCAGGGCCACGCCGGTGTCAATGGCGGCAAAATCCGGCACCCGGTCCAGGAACCGCAGCTGGAACAGCGCCATGCGCAGGACCATCAATACCGGCAGGTCCATGCGGTTCAAGGGGATCCGGGCAAACGACTCGATGATGAAATCCAGAAAGTTCCGGTGCCGCAGCACCCCGAACACGATGGCATGGCACAGGTTTTTGTCCGGCTGGGACAGGTGGGCCATCCGGGGGGATATCTTGTCCAGGGTCCGGTCCAGGGTGGCATGTCTGCCTTCGGTTTGCAGCAGAATTTCCAGGGCTGCTTCTCTTGTATCCAGGGCCATGGATCACGCAAACCGGTCTGACAGGGCCAGGGAATGGCCCCGCAAAAATTCATCCGCACTCAGGCGTTTGCCGGACTTGCCCATCAGCTCTTGGATGATGACCGTGCCTTTGCCGGCTGCCACGTGGATGCCTGCCTCATCCATGGCGCAAACGGTACCGGGCGGATGGGCCGCCGCATCGCTGCCGGCCCCGGCTTTGAACAGTTTGAGGCGCCGGCCTGACAACTCCGTGAATGCGCCGGGCCAGGGATTCATGGCCCGGATATGGGCCACCACGTCCAGGTTGGAGCATGTCCAGTCGATGCGGCCGTCCTCTTTTTTGAGCATGGGCGCATACGTGGCTTTTTCAGGGTCCTGGGGAGTCGGAATGAGCCGGCCGGCATTGATTTGCTCGATGGTCTCCAGGATCAGGCCGGCCCCGATGTCCGCCAGGCGGTCATGCAGGTCCCGGGCCGTGTCCTCCGGGTGGATGGGGGCCTCTTTGACCAGCAGAATGTCCCCGGCATCCAGCGCCTTGACCATGACCATGGTGGTGACCCCGGATGTTTCTTCCCGGTTCCGGATGGCGGCCTGGATGGGCGCGGCCCCCCGGTATTTGGGCAGCAGCGAGGCGTGGATGTTGACGGGAAATTTTGCCGGAATATCCAGGATCCGCTGGGACAGGATCTGTCCGTAGGCCGCCACCACATAATAATCCGGGGTCAGCGCGGTCAGCTCTTCCACCATGTCATCGGTGTTGAGTTTTTCCGGCTGGGAGACCGGCAGACCCAGTTCCAGGGCCGCCTGCTTCACCGGCGGGGGAGCGGGTTTTCTGCCCCGGCCTTTGGGCCGGTCCGGCTGGGTGATCACCCGGCAGATCTCAAAATCAGGCCGGGCCGCCAGGGCTTTGAGGGGCGGGACCGCAAAATCCGGCGTCCCCATGAAAACAATGCGGGTCATGTCGCTGCTTCTTCCTTGAGTTGTTTCAGGCGTTTTTTCCGGTACATGGCCCGTTTCAGCGTGCTGATGCGGTCGATGAACAGGATTCCGTCCAGGTGGTCGATCTCGTGCTGCATGATCACCGCCATCAGGCCGTGGGCCTCGAATTCCACCGGGTTCCCGTCCATGTCAAGTGCCCTTACCATGACCTGTTCATACCGCTTGACATCGGCCCGGAAATCCACCACGCTCAGGCATCCTTCGTTTTCCGACAACTGGCTGCCGGACGCCTGGATGATTTCCGGGTTGATCAGGGCCGCGATCTTTGGATCCGATCCATCGTCGCTCGGATCTTCCACCCGGGCATCATATACCAGGATGCGTTTGTTGACCCCCACCTGGGGGGCGGCCAGGCCGATGCCGGATTCATGGAACATGGTTTCTCCCATGTCTTCGATCAGCTGCCGGATCTCGTCATCGATGGTGTCCACCCTGTCCGAAGGAAGGGACAATGATTTTTCAGGATATGTGACGATCTGTAACAAAGCCATTTTTTGACAATATTTCCTTTGCGGTTTCAATGTCTTTCCGGATCTGATCCGACAGTTCCCGGATGTTGGCAAACTTTTTTTCATCTCTGAGCCGTGCCACCATGTTTACCCGGATCCGGGTGCCGTAGATATCGTGATCAAAATCCAGGATATGGACCTCGATGGTGAAGATGTGGTCGTCAAATGTCGGAGAGTACCCGATGTTGGCCACTCCCATGAATTTGCCGTGAATGGTTTCCACGGTCACGGCATACACCCCGAACTTGGGGCACAGTTCGTCATGCAGTTTGATGTTGGCTGTGGGGAACCCCAGCTGGCTGCCGCCCCGGCTCCGGCCTTTGACCACCTTGCCCCGGATCTGGTAATGCCTGCCTAAAAACTGCCGGGCCTGTTCCACCTGTCCGTCCATGACGATCTGCCGGATCCGGGTGCTGGAAATCCGGTGGGTTTTGCTGGCCGGGTCCTTGATCCAGTCCGCCACAATGGTCTCATATCCCAGGATGGGGCCCTGTTCCCGGAGCAGGTCGATATTGCCGGCCCGGCCCTTGCCGAAGGTATAGTCCGGACCGATGATGATGGCTTTCATGCCGATGGTGTCCTTCAGGATCTTTTTAATAAAGTCCTGGGCCGTGATGGCGGCAAATTCCTTGTCAAAGGGCAGGCAGATCACCACATCGATGCCAGAGGCCCCCAGCAGTTCCATTTTCTGGTCATGGCGGGTGATGAGCGGCGGGGTGGCAATGCCCAAAGCCCGCAGCGGATGGGGTTCGAATGTCAGGGCCACGGAGGTGCCTGATATTTTCTTTGCTTTGGAAATGACCTGTTTCAGCAGGGCCTGGTGTCCCTTGTGAACCCCGTCAAAATTGCCGATGGTGACTACTGCATTTTGAAAAGGGGTGCTGATCTGGTCCAGGGATTCAACAAGTTGCATATTTTCCTTTTTACCCGCATAAATATTCTTGACAAATGTTCCAAACCCATATATATATCCCAACCATCGTTTGAACGCAATCCTAAATTGCGGTTGACTAAACGGTCCTTTGATGTGCCGAAGTGGCGGAATTGGTAGACGCACTAGTTTCAGGGACTAGCGAGCGTACGCTTGTGGGAGTTCGAATCTCCCCTTCGGCACCATCTCTTCTCAATCCCTTAGATCCAAAGCCGAAGTGGTGGAATTGGTAGACACGCTAGACTTAGGATCTAGTGCCGCAAGGCGTGGAGGTTCAAGTCCTCTCTTCGGTACCAGACATTACAGTAAAGAAGGGCCTTTCAGGTATTTNNAAATACCTGAAAGGCCCTTCTTTTTTTACCGCAACGAGGATTACCAGCCACATGGCAATGAGAATCAGCGGGTCTGCGGATAATGCTTGACTTGTGCCTGTGTTTCTCATAAACAGTACATTTATGACACACAGGAGGACCCATGAGCACTTTTTCTTCAGCACAGCCGCCGGATGATACCATGGTCCGGTGTCCCCGTCTGGGGCATCAGGTGCCGTTCAAATACTGCCGGGCGGAAAATGCCGGCACGCCCTGCTTTAAAACCCTGGACTGCTGGTACAATCAGTTTGACGTGGTTTCCTATTTCCGGCAGACCCTGTCGGAAGAGGCGTTTGCCGCGGCGTTCATGAGTCAGGGCCGGCCCAAGGTCCAGACATTGATGGACCTGATTCAGCAGGCCCAGGCCCGCGTGTCACAAAAAAATCCTGAAACGGAAGACGGGCAGGGCGGATGTTCCTGAAAGAGATGACCATTCACAGCGAGACCTTTCCGGACACGGATGCGTATCCGTTCTGTCTGGAGATTTTTAACCGGCCGGTACCCCTGTCCTTTGATCAGGGCATCACGCTGTTCTGCGGGGAGAACGGCACCGGGAAATCCACGTTGCTCAAGGCGTTGGCCATCCGTTGCGGGATTCACATCTGGGAGCCGGAATTCCGGCTCCGGTGCGAGGCCAACCCTCACGAAAATCTGTTGTATCGCCATCTGGCCGTGACCTGGGAACAGGGACCGGTCCCCGGATCTTATTTCGGATCCCAGGATTTTTCCCATTTTGCCAGAAAACTGGAGGAATGGGCCCTCAACGACCGGCCCATGCTGGAGTATTTCGGGGGGAAATCGCTGATCACCCAGTCCCACGGCCAGTCGCTGATGTCCTATTTTACCAGCCGGTATCAGCGCAAGGGTCTGTATTTTCTGGATGAGCCGGAAACGGCGCTGTCCCCGAGATCCCAGGTGGACCTGCTCAATCTGATCATCCGCGAAAGCGGCAAAGGCCATGCCCAGTTTGTCATTGCAACCCATTCGCCCATTCTGATGGCCTGCCCGGATGCAGTGATTTACAACTTTGACGGACCTCAAATCGTGCCGGTCCGGTATGAAGACACGGATTACTACCGCCTGTATAAAGCGTTTATGACCGATCCTCACCCGTTTATCAGGGCCTGAAGTCCATGACCGTTCCAACATACAACCCATCAAAAAGGAGATCTCCATGAAAACGCAGAAATTTTTGCTGACTGAACAGGAAATGCCCCGTCAGTGGTACAACATCATGGCGGACATGCCCACGCCCATGGAACCGCCCCTGCATCCGGGTACAGGTCAGCCCTGCGGACCCGAGGATCTGGCGCCCATCTTTCCCATGAATCTCATCGAACAGGAAGTGAGCACCCAGCAGTGGATCGACATCCCCGAAGAGATTCTGGACAAGTATGCCATCTGGCGGCCGTCTCCTCTGTTTAGGGCAAGGAACCTGGAAAAGGCACTGGACACGCCGGCCCGGATCTATTTCAAGAACGAAGGCGTGAGTCCGGCCGGTTCCCACAAGCCCAACACGGCCCTGGCCCAGGCGTACTACAACAAGGTGGCCGGCACCAAAAAAATCACCACCGAGACCGGGGCCGGGCAGTGGGGCAGCAGCCTGGCCATGTGCTGTTCGTTTTTCGGCATCGAGTGCAAGGTGTTTATGGTGAAAATCTCCTACAACCAGAAACCTTACCGCCGGCTGATGATGGAAACCTGGGGCGCCAACTGCACGGCCAGTCCTTCCACGGAGACCAAAGCCGGCCGGTCCATTCTGGAAAAAGACCCGGATTCACCGGGTTCTTTGGGAATGGCCATTTCCGAGGCCGTGGAGGAAGCGGTGTCTGATGAAAACACCAAGTATGCACTGGGATCGGTGCTCAACCATGTGATGATCCACCAGAGCATCATCGGGCTGGAGGCCATGAAACAGATGGAAATGGCCGGGGATTATCCGGACGTGATCATCGGCAGCGCGGGCGGGGGCAGCAATTTTGCCGGCCTGGCCTTCCCCTTTGCCAGGGACAAAATCAACGGCAAAAATATCGACATCATTGCCGTGGAACCCACATCATGCCCCACCATGACCCGGGGGCCCTTTGCCTATGATTTCGGGGACACGGTCCAGATGACCCCGCTGCTGCCCATGCATACCCTGGGACATAATTTCGTGCCCGCCCCCATCCATGCCGGGGGCCTCAGGTACCACGGCATGGCCCCGCTGGTGAGCCAGCTCATTCTGGACGGCATCATCCGGCCCGAAGCCATTCACCAGCTGGAGACCTTCAAGGCCGGCATCACCTTTGCCCGGTCCGAAGGATATATTTCCGCGCCGGAATGCAACCATGCCGTGGCCATGACGGTCCGGGAGGCCCTGAAAGCAAAGGAAGAAGGCAAAGAAAAAGTGATCCTGTTCAACTGGTCCGGCCACGGACTGGTGGACATGGCTTCCTATGAATCCTATTTCAGGGGAAACCTGGCGGATCATGACCTGCCACAGGAACAGATCGATGCGGCCCTCAAGGACCTGGAAACCCTTCCCAAGCCCAAACAGGCCAAATAGGAACGATTGACACATCATTGAGCGCGTCAGATTGAATGCAACAGATTGAAAGCATCAGGGGGCCGGTGACAGATGACACCGGCCCCCTGATATTTTATGGAAAGAGATGCGCCGTTACCTGACGTTGTCCATGGCTTTTTTGAAGCCGGGCAGAGCGCGCGTGATGATATCGTCGGGCACGGCATAGGACAGCCTGAAATGGCCGGGACCGCCGAATCCCGTCCCGGGTACGGCCAGGATGTTCTGTTCCTTGAGCAGGTTGACGAATTCCACGTCATTTTCAATGGGGCTTTTGGGAAACAGATAAAACGCGCCCTGGGGCACGTCAAACTCATACCCCGCCTCCTTGAGGCCCTGGCAGAACAGGTCCCGGCGCCGGCGGTAGATACCGATGTCCACGGTGACGCCCTGGAGCCGGCCCACCACCTGCTGGAACAGGGCCGGGGCGTTGACGTACATCATGGTGTTGGCCACGCCGGCTGCTGCGGCCACCAGCCCGGCATCCTCCGCTTTCGGGCTCACGGCCAGATAACCGATACGTTCACCGGCCAGAGACAGCTCCTTGGAATAGGAGGTCAGCACGATGGTATGGTCGTACGCATCAAAGACCGAGGGTACCTCTACATCATAGGCGATTTTCCGGTAAGGTTCGTCCGAAATCAGGTAGATGCGTTTATCGAATTTTTTGCTGGCCGCTTCCAGGACCCGGCCAAGACCGTCCAGCTCTTCGGCGGAATAGACCGCGCCTGTGGGGTTGTTCGGGGAATTGATCAACACGACCCGGGTCTTTTCCGTGATACCGGTCTGGATGGCTTCCAGGTCCAGATGGAAATCCGGTTTTGTGGGAGCGGTGACCAGGGCGGCCCCGGCCACGAACGCATACTGGTTGTACCCCACAAAATAGGGGGCCGGGGTGAGAACCTCCTCGCCAGGGTTGATCAGGGCCCGCAGACAGTCGTTGAGTGCGCCGGCCGCACCGACCGTCATCACGATCAGGTTCGGGGTCAATTGTGTTCCGAACTCTTTGTTCAGGTAATCCGCCACTGCCTGCCGGACCTGGGGATATCCCGGGTTGGGCATGTATCCATGGGTGACTTTCGGGTCATCGATCAGATCAAGCAGGGTCTCTTTCACGGCTGCAGGTGGCGGCACATCCGGGTTGCCTAAAGAAAAATCAAACACATTGTCGGCCCCGAATTTTTCCCGCATCCGGATGCCTTCCTCAAACATTTTCCGGATAAAGGATGCGGCTTCCACCATTTTGACCATCTTGTCTGCAATCGGCATGGTATTGTCCTTTCAAAAGGTTGTGTTCTTTTAACTGTCTTGTCTATGGGTGGGAACAGCATACATGAAAAAAAAGGTTATGAAAATACCCCGGCAAAAAACCGGTTTGTGCCCTGGTTGATTCTTTCGGCCATGGCCGTGACGCAGGCCGGCCGGATATCTTCTTTCCACCGGGGATAACCGCCCTGCCATACGTACCGGATCAGTTCGTGGCAGGCATGTCGGCTGAATTCATAGGCCCCGAAACGGAAGGTGTCGGGGGCATCCACGCCCATCTGGACGGTCTGAAGACGTGAAAACGGGGCGATCAGGTCCTGCATCTTCTGCCGGGTCCGGTCTCCTTCCGGGTTCTGCCTGAATTCGGAAGGGTCGGCAGGAAACGGGAACTGTTGATATACCCGGCCGATGAACCCGGTGAACCGGATGCCGTGAATCGCTCCCATCAGGTCCCCGATGTCCCGGGGATTCCGGATGACATACACTTCACAGTCCAGCACAGTCCGGGATGTATGTTTTGCCGTTGCCGGGTGTTCCGCCAGTGTCGAGATCCAATGGCAGAAGTCATCGCAGAAGAAAAAAGTTCGTTCCAGCAGCAGCATGTCCGATTCAATATTGAAAAAACCGAACGCCACCGGGCCGTGGGACCGGGATTCAAAAGACAGCGGCATATCTGATCTCCTTTCAAAATCAGCCATAGCATATTTAATTGGTGTGTGCTATGGAAAAAAAGCCGCTGAATAACATGAATCTCTACCGCCTTCAGGAGGGAAAATGGATCTGACCGTATTCAAAGACATGGACAGGGATCAGTTGATGGCCTATATCCGGTTTCTTTTGTGGAACTACCGGGTCATGGATGCGTTCTGGTTTATCCGGATCGCGGAGAAATTCGACCAGACCACTGCGGAAAAACTCAATGAAGCGGTATGGGATACCGTGGCCGGGTATGCGGCCAAAGATCTGATGAAACAGTTTCCGGTCCCGGAAATCGATGGCGGCCGCCCCGGACTCAAAGGATTTGTCCGGGCACTGAAGCTGTTTCCCTGGTGCATCCTGGTGGGGTACGAGATCCGGGAAACGAAAGGCGAGGTGATCATCACCGTGCCGTCCTGTCCCACCCAGGAAGCCCGGCTGAAAAGGGGTCTGGATGAATATGTGTGCAAGCACATGCACAAAAAGGAGTTCGAGAGTTTTGCCCGGGTGATCGATGACCGGATCCGGGTCCATTGCGAGTTTGCCCCGCCCGATCCCCATCCGGAGGATCTGTTCTGCAAATGGCGGTTTTTCCTGGATGCAGAATCGGCGTAACCGGCCCGGATACCGGGTTTTCAGGATTTCATATCCCTGGAATTCCAGGTGTTCAGATCTTCGGAATCCAGGCCCTTGCGTCATCGGTGTGTTCGTGTTTCCGGGGGTTTTGAAGCCTGTGGTTCTTTCAGGGGGAGAACTCCCTGGTGGAGGCGGGTGTTCCGGTATGGATTATTCCAGTTCTGCCTTGCGTACCTTTCCCAGGGAGGTCAGGGGAAAGGATTTGCAAAACGAGATCCGGGCCGGCCATTTGTAGCGGGCCAGGGCCCCTTCGCAAAAGGCGCGCACATCCGATTCGGTGAGAAAGGCGCCGGGCTTCGCAATGATAAAGGCATGGCCGCATTCCCCCCAGGTGTCATGGGGCTCCCCCCGGACAGCCACATCCTGGATGTCCGGATGGGTCTTGAGATGCTTTTCAATTTCCGCCGGATATACGTTTTCCCCGCCGGAAATGTAAACGTCCCCGGCCCGGCCCGCCAGAAAGAAAAACCCGTCCTCATCCATCCAGGCCATGTCTCCGGTGTGAAGGTATCCGTTTTTGATGGTTTCCTCGGTTTTTACCGGGTCCTGCCAGTATTCCTTCATCATGATGGAGCCTCTGACCACGATCTCACCGATCTGGCCGAAGGGCGCGGGACGGCCTGCGGCATCCACGATACCCACTTCGGCATGGAACACGGGCCGTCCCACGGTGCCGGGTTTTTTCAGGGGATCGGTTTCCGATGCCCACAGCAGAATCGAGGTTTCGGTCTGGCCCATGATCTGGCGGAATGCCAGGCCGGCATCGGCACAGGCCTGGATCAGTTCCTGGGTGACCCGTTCCCCGCCGCCGGCGCAGACCCTGAGAGAAGACAGGTCCCCCCGCCGGGTTTCCGGCACCTTGAGCAGTTCTCTGAACACGGTGGGGACCCCTAAAAATTTGGTCACCTTGAAAGCTTCGATATCCCGGAACACGGTTTCCGGGCTGAATTTTTCATGGAGCACAATGGTGGCGCCTTTGTAGAAGATCGGTGCCGCCTGAATAAACAGGCCGCCGGAATGGAACAGGGGCAAAAAGATGAGCATGATGTCGCTGGGGTGGAGCTTGAAGAAAATGTCCGCGTTCAGGCAGTTGAAAAAGGTTTTCCGGTGGGACAGGACCGCCCCCTTGGGCCGGCCGGTGGTGCCTGATGTGTACATGATCACCTGGGGTTCCTCCGGGTCGGCCGGTCCCAGGCTCCGGGTGAGAAAGGGCCGTTTGCCGTCAAATCGAACTACGCCTGGTGCCAGCTCAAAAATCCGGCCGTTTGTGGAAGGCTGCCCCTTGACCGCCACCATCAGGGGCGGCAGATAAGCGGTCAGGTTCAGTTTGTTCACAATGGGGTTGAAGTCATCTCCGTGCACAAAGAGCCGGGGGCGGCAGTTGGTCAGAAAATAATCCAGCTCCCGGGCCGTGATCCGGAAGTTGATGGGCACAAAAATCGCCCCCAGCCGGGAACAGGCCAGAAACAGATCCAGAAATTCCGGGCAGTTGTAGAGCATCACCGCCACCCGGTCCCCTTTTTCGATCCCTAAGGACTGGAGCCAGCAGGCGGTCCGGTCCGACCGCCGGGACAGATCCAGATAGGTGATCCGCCGGTCCCGAAACAGAAGGGCCGGTTTGTCCGGGGTCAGTTCGGCCCACCGCTGGACCCACCAGGCAATGTTCATGGATTTGATCATGCCCGTTCTTCCTTTGTCTCCGATATCTGAAAAGATGCCTGTTTCATGTTTCGGGAGTATACGTCAAATATAACAAAAGATCCATTTGAAAAATTTGCAGATTTCTGTTGACAAGGCAAGATTGTATACAGTACACAATAAAACACAGCAAAGAAAAGAACAAGAAGAATGGTCCGGAAAAATGAGGGGAAACCGGGTCATGACGGCACGTCTCACGTATCATCGTTACGAAGGATTTTTTCATGACTGTAAAATCGCACGACCAGGAGCTGGAAAGGCTCCGGGGACTTCAGCACCAGGCGGCCATGGGCGGCGGCGAAAAAGCCGTGGCCCGTCATCATGAGGCCGGCAAACTCACGGCCAGGGAACGCCTGGACCGGCTGTTTGACAGAGATTCCTTTATCGAACTCAACGATCTGGCGGAAAGCCAGTGCACGGACTTCGGCATGGACCGGCGCAAAGTGCCCGGTGACGGGGTGGTGATCGGGCACGGCCTGATCGACGGCCGCCGGGTGTTTGCCTATGCCCAGGATGTCACGGTGCTGGGGGGGTCCGTCGGCACCATCCACGGGCAGAAAATCTGCCGGATAATGGATGAAGCCCTCAAGGTCAAGGCCCCGGTGGTGGGGCTGTTTGACTCGGGCGGGGGCCGGCTCCACGAAGGGTTTTTCGCCTCTAAAGGAGTGGCGGGCATGTTTTTTCGGAACACGGCCGCATCCGGCGTGATTCCCCAGATCTCCTGCATCATGGGGCCCTGCGCCGGCGTGTCCGTGTATTCCCCGGCCCTGACCGATTTTATCGTGATGATCGAAAAGCAGAGCCAGATGGTGATCACCGGTCCCAAGGTGATCCAGGATGTCACCGGCGAAACCGTGACCCTGGAGGAACTGGGCGGGGCGGACGTGCACAGTAAAATCACGGGCCAGGCCCATTTTGTCACCCAGACCGAAGAAGAAAGCCTGGCCTTGATCCGGCGCCTGCTCAGCTACCTGCCCGGCAATCACGAAGAATCTCCCCCGGACATTCCCTGCGGCGACGATGTCCACCGGTTGACCCCGTCGCTGACCGATATCGTGCCGGCCGATTTTAAAAGAGCCTATGACATGCGCCGGGTGATTGAGGAAATCGTGGACCGTCACACGTTTCTGGAGGTTTTGCCGGAGTTCGCCTCCAACATTATCACGGGCCTGGCCCGGATGGACGGCCGCACCATCGGGGTGGTGGCCAACCAGCCCAGGGTCCGGGCCGGCTGCCTGGACTACCACTCCTCGGACAAGGCGGCCCGGTTCATCCGGTTCTGCGACTGCTTCAACATTCCCCTGGTCAACCTGGTGGATGTGCCCGGGTATTTTCCAGGCGTCAAGCAGGAGCATGCCGGCATTATCCGGCACGGGGCCAAGATGCTGTATGCCTATGCCGAAGCCACCGTGCCCAAGATCACCCTGGCGCTCAGAAAAGAATACGGCGGTGCGGTCATGGCCATGTGCTGCGTGGGCATGGGCGTGGACCTGATGCTGGCCTGGCCTGTGGCCCGGCTGGTGGTGCTGGACACGACCGCGGCCATCAACCTGATTTACCGCAAGGAGATCATGAATGCCGAAGATCCGGCGGCATTCAAGCAGGAAAAAATACAGGAATATGATTACAGGTATTCCAACCCTTTTCATGCGGCCTCCAACATGCTGGTGGACAAGGTGATCGACCCGGCAGACACCCGGCGGCAGATCATTGCCGGGCTGTCCATGCTCAAAAACAAACAGCGGCCGGCACCGTTCCGGCGCCATGGCAACATTCCTTTGTAACCCTTTCTCAAGGAGGCGGATGCGTGGATTTTTTATTGTCAAAGGAGCAGAAAATCATTCAGAAGGCAGCCCGGGAATTTGCCAGGGGCGAGCTGGCGCCCATGGGCCGGGAACTGGACCTGAATGAAACCTATCCCGAAGAGATCGTGAAAAAAGCCCGGGAACTGGGTCTGATCGGGCTGTTTGTCCCGGAAAAGTTCGGTGGTCCCGGACTGGGATACCTGGAGCAGGCCATTGTGCTCGAAGAACTGTGGAAAGTGGATCCCGGCATCAGCCAGCAGCTGTGTTCCCTGACCTTCGGGGCCGAGGAGTTTATCCTTTTCGGCACGGACGAGCAGGGGGAGCGGTTTTTACGGCCCATTTTCGAAGGGGACGGGGTCATGGGGTTTGCCATTACCGAGCCGGATGCCGGGTCCGACACCCTGTCCGCGACCACCACGGCTGTGAAAGAAGGCAGTGAATGGGTCCTCAACGGGTCCAAGGTGATGATCGGCAACGGCACCAAAGGCACCTTTCTGCTCATCTTCTGCCTCACGGATCCGGACAATCCCTCCCGGTCGAAACGCCACAGCATCATTGCCGTGGAAACCGACCGCAAAGGATACAAGGCCGAGCCCATGCACGGCAAGATGGGGCTGCGGTGCTCGGACACGGCCGCCGTGTACCTGAACAATGTCCGGGTGCCGGAGGACAACCTCATCGGCACGCCGGGCAACGGGTTCCACCAGCTCATGGCGTTTTTCGACCGGAGCCGGGCCTATGTCTCGGCCCACGGGGTGGGGCTGGCCCAGGGGGCCCTGGACATGGCCGTGAAACATGTCAGGGGCAGAAAACAGTTCGGAAAACCCATCGGCACGTTCCAGGGGGTCCAGTTCAAGATCGCGGACATGGCCGTGAAGATCGAGCTGGCCCGCAACATCATGTACAAGGCGGCCTGGCTGCTGGACAACGGCACCCCGGACACCCATGTGACCGCCATGGCCAAGCTGTACGCCTCCCGCATCGCCGTGGAAGTGGTGGATGAGGCCCTGCAGCTCCACGGCGGGTACGGTTATTTTGACGATTACGATATCGAGCGGTTCTACCGGGCCGCCAAAGTCCTGGAGATCTATGAAGGGGCCAAGGAAATCGAGAAAATGATCATCGGAAGAACCATCGTGGGCCGGACCTAGAGATTTTACCGAGGAGGTTTATGAAACACGCATTTTTACTGGGAAACGGGGCCATGGCCTTAGGACTGCTGGAGGCGGGCTGCCAGATGCTCACCTCTTATCCCGGAACGCCCAGTTCCGAGATTCTGCCGGAAACCGTCCGGTTTGCGAGACAAAACGGTCTCAACACCGTGATCGAGTGGTCGGTGAACGAAAAGGTGGCGTTTGACAACGCGTTTGCCGCGGCCATTTCCGGCAAACGGGCTGCCTGCTGCATGAAAATGGTGGGGCTGAACGTGGCCGCGGATTCGTTTTTCTCCGCCGCCTATATCGGCAACATCGGGGGACTGGTGGTGATCTCCTGTGACGATCCCGGACCCCACTCCTCCCAGACCGAGCAGGACTCCCGGTTCATGGCCCGCATGGCCAAGGTTCCCGTGCTGGACCCATCCAGTCCGGAAGAAGCCAGAAGCATGATCCAGACCGCGTTCGAGATTTCCGAAGAGTTCCAGGTGCCCGTGCTGGTGCGGCCGGCGATCCGCATCTGCCACGCCCGGCAGAACATCTCCTACGGGGACTTGAAAAGCAATGAGACACCGGCCTCGTTCAAGCGGGAACCCACAAGGTGGGCTTCCACGCCCAAGTTCCGGTTTCTCCAGCACAAGGCCCTCAATGAAAAACACGTCCGGATCGCAGAGAAATTCGCCGCCCTGGCACCTTATAACCGGTCCGATATCCAGCCGGGGCAGACCCACCCATTAGGCATTGTGGCCGGCGGGGTGCCGTCGGCCGTGGTGGCGGACCTTTTGGCGGAGTTTGACCGCACCGACATCCCGGTGCTCAAACTGGGGGCGCCGTATCCGTTTCCCGCCGCCCTGGCCGATCCGTTCATGGATGCCTGTGACAGGGTCCTGGTGATCGAGGAGACGGACACGGTGATCGAGTACCTGCTGGGGGACCGCCGCAAAACCCTGGGCCGGCTGTCCGGTCATGTGCCCATGGAAGGGGAGCTGGTGCCGGAAAAAATTCTGGGAGTGATCAACCGGGCCCTGTCTGACTGCCACCTTGACCCGCTGACCACGGAGGATACGGCCAAAGACGCTTTTGACCTGACCGCGTCCCTGGACCTGCCGGTCAGAAGACCCACCCTGTGTCCGGGCTGCCCCCACCGGGCCTCGTTTTACGCCATCCGCAAGGCCGTTCCCAAGGCCATCTATCCCTCGGATATCGGATGCTATACCCTGGGATCCAACCTGGGCGGCGTGGACACGGTCCTGGACATGGGGGCGGGCATTACTCTGGCGTCCGGGTTCTGGCACGCATTTCAGCAGGACGGGGTGGCCAGGCCGGTGATCGCCACCATGGGGGATTCCACGTTTTTTCATTCCGGCACCACCGGGCTGATCAATGCGGTATATAACGACGCCCGGTTTGTGCTGGTGATCCTGGACAACGGCATCACGGCCATGACCGGGATGCAGCCGGCCATCACCCAGGGGCTGCGGGTGGACGGCAGAAAAGGCAATGCCATTGCCCTGGAAACAATTGTCAAGGGGTGCGGCGTCACCTATCTCAAAGTGGTGGACCCCTATGATGTGACACACACCATCGATGAAATCCGGGCCGCCCATGAATGGACCCTGTCCCCGGACGGGGGCATTGCCGTGATCATCGCCCGGCACCCGTGTGTCATCGGACTCAGGGACCAGGCATTGACCGAAACTTTTGAAGTGACCATCACTGACGAATGTGACGACTGCGGCCTGTGCCATCTGCGGTTCGAGTGCCCGGCCATGAAGCGGAACCCGGAAAAAGGGAAAACCGAGATCGATCCGGTGCTGTGTTCCGGGTGCGGGGTGTGTCTGACCATCTGCCCCAAAGATGCGGTGCAGTGTATTTCATAAAGGAGCGGACATGAAAACCTATCAGTTTGTGTTGAGCGGCCTGGGCGGGCAGGGGATACTGTTTATGACCAAAATCCTGGCCCAGACCGCCCTGAACAACGGATACAATATCCTGGGGGCGGAAACCCACGGCATGGCCCAGAGAGGCGGGTCTGTGGTGTCCCATCTCAAGATCGGGAATGCCGGAGCCAGCCTGATTCGGGCCGGGGCCGGGGATTTTTTGATCTCCATGGACGAAGCCGAGGCCTACCGGTATCTGCCCTGGGTGAAACCCGGGGGCATGATCTTTGCCAATGCAAAGACCGATGCATTTCCCGATGCCCGGGTGGCCGCTTACCTGTCTGACCACGGCATCGCCTCTTTTGCCATGGAAGCCGGGAAAACCGCGTTTGAATTAGGCTCTCCCAGGTCCACCAACCTGGCTATGGTGGCGTTTTTCGCAGCCTTCGGTCAGGGCCCCCTGGATGCGGACGCGTTGCGGGAAACGGTCAGATCCATGAGTCCGGATCCTGTCAAAGAGATCAATCTGAAGATATTCGACACCTGTCATGAACAAGGGAAAAAAATGTGCTGAAAGGAGCGCCCATGGAATTTTTGAAGAACCTGACGGTTTTGTCTCTGGAACAGGCCACCGTGGCCCCGTATCTGACCTACCGCCTGGCCCAGGACGGCATGCAGGTGATCCGCCTGGAACACCCGGTGTATGGCGACCCCAATCGGTTCATCGGCGAAAAGGTGATGGACGAGGACCGGATGAACGCGTATTACCTGTGCATCAACGCCGGTAAAAAAGCCCTGACCCTGAACCTGGCTGAACCGGAAGGCAAGCACCTGCTCAAGGAATTGATCGAAAAGCTGGATGTGGACATTTTCATCACCAACCAGCTGCCCAAAAATTATGACAAACTGGGCATCGCCTATGACATTCTCAAGGAGATCAAGCCGGACATCATCTGGCTCGGGGTCACGGGATTCGGCCCGGATTCCAACGAAGGGGCCTATGACCCCATTCTCCAGGCCCGGTCCGGGCTCATGGACCTTACGGGCGAGGCACACGGTGATCCCCAGGTGATCGGGATCCCCCTGCCGGACATGGGCACTTCCGAGCACGGGTACGGCCTGCTGATGAAGGCATTGTTCAAACGGGCCGTCACCGGCGAAGGCTCCCGCCTGGACATGTCCATGTTTGAATCATCGGTGTCCTGGCTCACCGTGCCAATTGCCCTGGGCAAAAGTTTCGGCACTTCCATCACCCGCCGGGGCAATACCCATGAATTTTTCTGCCCGGTGTCGGTGTACCAGACCAAAGACGGGTTCGTGTACCTGGCCGTGGGCAATGACCGGCAGTGGGCCGCCATGACCGCCCAGGAGATGTTCAAGTCCCTGGACAGAGAGGAATACAAGAAAAACCGGGGACGGATCAAGGATGTGGCCAACCTTAACCGGGCCATCAACGAGATCACCCGGCAGCACACCACGGCCGAACTCATCGACCTGTTCACCGCCATCACCGTACCCATCTCCCCGATCAAAGGCGTCGAGGAGGTAACGGCGGACCCGCTGGTGAAAAAGCGCCTGCTGGCCGCCAGAGATGCGGTGTCCGGCGTCGAACTGACCCTGGCCCCGCCTCCCAACATGACCCCGTTTCTGGAATCATGCCAACAGACCCTGACGTTTCCGCCGCGGTTCGGGGAGCACAACCAGGCCATTTACGGGGATCTTCTGGGGTATGTCCCGGAAACCCTGGCACAGTTCAAGGAGAAAGGCATTATTTAAGACCCATGAAACTCAACGCCATCGGAGAACGCAGATCCCTGGGAGAGGATGTGTACGATCACCTCAAACAGGCCATCATCGACCAGGATATCGAGCCGGGCGCAAGGCTGGTGGAAAGCCGGATCGCCCCGATGCTGGGCATCAGCCGGACGCCTTTGCGGGAGGCCCTGCACAAGCTGGAGCGGGAGGACTGGATTGAAAAAATGCCTGCCGGCGGGTTCAGGGTGATGGCCCTGTCCCGGGAGGATATCGAGGAAACCTTTGGAATCCGGTCCGTGCTGGAGGCGTATGCGGCCCGCCTGGCTGCGGAAAAACACCGGCCCGCCGACCTGATTCCTCTGGAAAAGGTGATGACCCGGTTCCAGGACTGTCTGGAAAGAAAACAGACCGCCCGGCTGCCCGACATCAACACGGAGTTTCATGACATTTTGTACGCCATCAGCGACAGTCCGAAACTCATCAAGATGATCAACCAGCTCAGGGCCCAGATTTCCCGGTACCGCCAGATCATTCTCAAACAGCCTGACTTTGCCGAAGCCTCTTTTAAGGACCATGCCGACATGCTGACCGCCATGCGGAAAAAAGACGCGGACCGGGTGGAGGCCCTGGTGCGGGCCCATATCCTCAAGGGCAAGCAGGCGGTGATCCGCCGTATCAAGGAGGAAGATGCCAGAAAGAGCGCCTGACATATCCCCGGAACTGGTCCAGGAAATTCTGGGAGGCAGCGTCATGGCCGGGGCCCGGCTGATGCGGGGTATCGAGGCGAAAGACCCGCAGGCGGATCAGGTGCTGGGCCGGCTGTATCCTCACGGAGGCAAGGCGTTTGTCATCGGTATTACCGGCCCCCCAGGTGCCGGAAAATCCACCCTGATCAGTGCCCTGATCACCTGTTTGCGGCAAAAAAACCTGACCGTGGGGGTGGTGGCGGTGGATCCGTCTTCCTCCAAAACCGGCGGGGCGGTTCTGGGAGACCGGGTGCGGATGCAGAAACATGCAAACGATTCCGGCGTATTTATCCGGTCCCTGGCGGCACGGGGCGCGGCCGGGGGCCTGGCAAAGGCGGCCAGGGACACCTGTCTGGTACTGGATGCCATGGGGTATGACGTCATCCTTGTGGAGCCGGTGGGGTCGGGCCAGGCAGACATGGAGATCTGCCACATGGTCCACAGCCTGGGCCTGGTGGCCGTTCCCGGGGCCGGGGACGGTATCCAGGCGGTCAAGGCGGGCCTGCTGGAAGCGGCGGATCTGTTTATCGTGAATAAGAACGACCTGCCCGGTGCCGCATCGGAGGTGATGACCCTGGAACACCTGGTCAAACTGCGGTCAAATCATGCCGAAGCCTGGCACTCACCCGTGGTGAGCACCTGCGCCAGAACCGGGCAGGGCGTGGAAGAGCTTTCGGAACAGTTTCTGGAACACCGGCGGTTCATGACGGAAAACGGGCTTTTAAAACAGAAACAGGCAGACCAGGCCGCCGGGCATTTCAAAACGCTGGTCCGGCAGATGGTGCAGGACCGTATCGATCCATGGCTGGACCGGCAGGTGGCCGCGTTTATGGAAACAGAACAGCACCGGGCAAACGTGGCTGCAAATCCCTATCAGGCGGCCCGGGATCTGGCACAGCGACTGACCGGGAACCTGGATGATTTATGCCAGAGGGACAAATGATGGCTGTCGGTACAGACCCGTGCCGGGGGGTGGGTGCAGGCCTCACCCCTCTGCTGTGGTTGACAGGGAGTAGGGCATGCTTCGCTGAACGGCAAAAACTGCGGGCAGGTGTGTCCTCAAACAGTTTGCCGTTCTTGACGCTTCGCATACCCAACTCCCTGTAACAACCGCATCAGAATGGGGTTCGACCCGCACCCACCCCCCGGCACTAGTCGCTGACAAAAGCTGATAACTGCCAGGGATAAAGGCCAGGATCATCTGGAAAGCCGAGCGCGGGACAATGTTTTAGAGCTTTTCTTTTCAGTTTCTGTCAAAAAAAACAGGAAACTGAGGAGGGACAATTGGATGGGGGGCTTTTTGAGGAAATGGTGATGAGAATTCGGGCTTTGTTTTCTGTACAGCGGGAGCCTCCGGCAGGGGGTCTTACTGACGGACTGTCGGAGCCCCCAAGGATTCCAGGCCGGCAGTAAGACCCCCTGCCGGAGGCGGAATCCTGGGAACACGGTTCACCTGCTGCCAGGCGGGTGGTATCTGACAGTTAAATCGAAGGAGTTGGAAGCGGCGGCTCCGGTTAAAGGACTGATTTTTGGAAGATGTCCGGTGACGGATCACCCCGGAGAGGGTGGTTGGGGGCACCGGGAAAATAAAGAAAGGAAACCAAGGCATATGGAAACAAAAAACAAGATCCGGGTCCTGGTGGCCAAGCCGGGCCTGGACGGCCATGACAAAGGGGCCAAAATCGTGGCCCTGGCCCTTCGGGATGCCGGCATGGAAGTGATCTATTCCGGGCTTCACCAGACCCTGGACCAGATTATTTCCACAGCGGTTCAGGAGTCAGTGGATGTCATCGGGCTGTCCATCATGTCCGGGGCCCACCTGCCCATTTGCAGAAAACTGACATCCATGATGAAGGAAAAAGGGCTGACCGGGGTGCACCTGGTGGTGGGCGGGGTAATCCCCCGGCAGGATATCCAGACCCTCGAGCAGATGGGGGTCGCGGCCGTATTTCCCGGCGGCACCGCATTTGACACCATCGTGACGGAAATCAATCAGCTGTTTGCGTAACAAAAACCGGCTGCCGGTCAAAAGGCGGCGGTTCTCACAAGGGAGAGCAATATGGGTGTAGCCAGATATATCAAGGATGACAAAGGAACCATCCAGGAGGTGGTCTACCAGTCAGGCATCAAAGTGAAACCGGTGTACGGGCCGGAAGATCTTCAAAGGGCCGGGTTTTCCTATGAACAGGACCTGGGGGCGCCCGGGGAATATCCGTTTACCAGAAGCCTGCATCCGCAGGGGTACCGGTCCCGGGCCTGGACCACCCGGCAGTACACCGGGTTCGGCACCCCGGAACAGACCAACGAGCGGTTCAAGCTCATGATCGCCAATGGCCAGAACGGGTTGAACGTGGCGTTTGATCTGCCCACCCAGATGGGGTATGACTCGGACCACCCCCTGGCGGAAGGTGAGGTGGGCCGGGTGGGCATGGCCGTGGATTCGCTGAAGGATTTTCTCACCGCGTTTGACGGAATTCCCCTGGACCGCATCGGGTCCGGCCTGACCATCAATGCGGTGGCATCCATCATGATGGCCATGTACCAGGCTTTGGGGGAAACCAGAGGATTTGACAAAACCCGGATCTCCTGCACGCCTCAGAACGACATCCTGAAAGAAATGATCGGCAGGGGGGCCTGGATCTTTCCGGTGGAGCACGGGGTGCGCCTGGTGGGGGATTCCATTGAATATGCGGTGAAAGAACTGCCCCGGTCCAACCCGGTGAGCATCTGCGGATATCATATCAGAGAATCAGGGGCCACCCCGGCCCAGGAGATCGCCTATGCATTCGAGATCGCCCGGGCTTACATTGATACCGTGGCACAGCGGGGCATCGATCCGTCCGATTTTGTGGGCCGGTTTTCATTCAACTTCAATGTGTACGGCAATCTGTGGGAACAGGTGGCCAAGTTCCGGGCCGCCAGAAAAATCTGGGCTCAGATGCTCAAAGAAGAGTACGGGGTCACGGAAAAGAAAAACCTTTTTCTGAGAGGCCTGTTCGGCGGCGGGGGATCCGGGCTCACCAAGGAAGAACCGGAAAACAATATCATGAGAGGGGCGTTCTACGCTTTGGGTGCGGCCCTGTCCGGGGCCCAGACCACGGCGTTGTGTTCGTTTGACGAAGCCTATACCATTCCCACCCCGAGATCCGCCCTCTTGTCCCTCAAAACCCTGGAACTGCTCATGGATGAGGTGGGGCTCAGGGATACGGTGGATCCTTTGGCCGGGTCCTATTTCATCGAAACCCTGACCCTGGAGATGGCGGACAGGATCAGGGAAGAGATGGCCTGGGTCAAAGAGATGGGCGGGATCGTGTCCGGCATTTCCGAAGGGATGATTCAGAAAAAAGTGTCCCAGCAGGCCTATGAGTTTGAAAAAGGCCTCCAGTCCGGAGAATACAAAAAAGTGGGAAAAACCCCGGGCAAAGAAGACGAAGGCGCTGAGGTGGAACTCCACCGGTACAATGAAGCCTGGGCACAATCCTCCAAAGACAGCCTGGCCGAAGTGAAGCGGACCCGGCATGAAAAAGCGGTGGCGGACAGCCTGCGCCGACTGGAAAAGGCGGCCAAAGGCAAAGACAATGTCATGCCGCCCCTGGTGGACTGCTGCAAGGCCTTTGCCACGGTGGGGGAAATGGCGGACGTGTTCCGCCAGACCTTCGGAGAGTGGCAGGAACCGGTGTTTTATTGATGTATCCTCATGGTCAGCCATGGCAAATGGAATCAAAAGAGTGATGGGTAAGATCTCGTCACTCACGACTCAATAAGCTATCAGGGAGGTATGGTTTGGATCAATCAGGTTTGCGACTGGGGTGTGACATCGGGGGCACCTTCACTGACTTTGTCCTGGTGGACACCCGGACCGGGGAATTTTTTACCAACAAGTGCCTGACCACTCCGGATGACCCGTCCGATGCCGTGGAGCAGGGTATCAAGGAACTGCTGGCGGTCAAACCGGGCTTTCTGGACCAGGTCGGGGATGTGATCCACGGCACCACCCTGGTCATCAACGCCATTATCGAGCGCAAAGGGGCCAAAACCGGGCTCATCACCACCAAAGGGTTCCGGGACGTGCTGGAACTGGGCAGAGAGATCCGGTACGATGCCTATGACATCTTCAGCCAGTATCCCGAGCCTATTGTGCCCCGGGCCTTGAGAAAGGAGATCGACGAACGGGTCACGGCCGACGGCCGGGTTTTGAAAGCGGTGGATGAACAGGAAGCAATGGCCCTGGTGGCGGATTTGCAGAAACAGGGGATCGACTCTCTGGCCGTGTGCTGCATCAATTCCTATGAAAATCCGGTGAACGAACAGGCCCTGCAGCGCATCATCCAGGAGGCGGCCCCGGACCTGTCCACCTCTTATTCCTTTGAAGTGCTGCCCCAGATCCGGGAATACGAACGTACCTGCACCACGGCCGTGAACGCCTATGTCAAGCCCATCACCTTCCGGTATCTGGAACGGCTCACCCGGCGCCTGGCGGATCTGGGATTCGGGGGACGGCTGTACATCATGCTGTCATCCGGCGGCATCACGTCCGTGGACACGGCCAGAAAGTTTCCGGTGCGCATCATCGAGTCCGGGCCTACGGCGGCCGTGATCGCGTCCCAGCATTACGGCAGGATGTTTGACATCAAAGACATGTTCTGCTTTGACATGGGCGGTACCACCGCCAAGTCCTGCCTGATCCAGAAGGGACATGCCGGGCTGGTGTCCACCTTTGAGGTGGGACGGGTCCAGCGGTTCAAGAAAGGCTCGGGCCTGCCCATCCAGGTGCCGGTGGTGGACCTCATGGAGATCGGTGCCGGCGGGGGCAGTATTGCCCGGATCAGCAGCCTGGGGCTGCTGGCCGTGGGGCCGGACAGTGCCGGTGCCGACCCCGGACCGGCCTGCTACAACCGGGGCGGGGAAAATCCCACGGTGACCGATGCGGACCTGGTGCTGGGGTATCTGGACCCGGATTTCTTTTTGGGGGGTACCATGGCCCTGGATATCGAAAAAGCCCGCACCGCCATTGAAGACAAAATTGCAACCCCCCTGGGCACCGCCTTGACCGATGCGGCTTTCGGCATCCATGATCTCATCAACGAGACCATGGCGGCGGCAGCCAAGACCCATATCGCGGAAAAAGGGGGCAACCCTTCCACCGTGGTGATGTCCGCGTTCGGCGGGGCCGGGCCGGTGCACGCCTATGGCCTGGCAAAGAAGATCGGGGCAAAAACCGTGATGGTGCCGCCCCTGGCCGGGGTGGGATCGGCCCTGGGGTTTTTCACGGCCCCGGTGGCATTCGACCTGTCCCGCAGTCATCGGCTGGTCCTGGATGACGCGGATTTCGCGGATATCGAAGACCTGTTCGGCCAGCTGGAAAAAGAAGGGGCCGCCATCCTGGCGGATGCGGCCAAAGGGGAGCAGATCATGTTCCAGCGGACTCTGTTGATGCGGTTTGTGGGCCAGGGCGCGGAAACCGATCTGGTCATCGACCCCAAACCCTTTACCCAGTGGACCCGCCAGGAGATCCGGGACAAATTCGATGCCGAATACAAGCGCCTCTACGGCCGCACCTACCCGGAAACCCCGGTGGAGTTCGTCACTTTCAAGGTGCGGGCCACCCTGCCGACCCCGCCCTTTGTGATGCCGGGGCTTGCCAGTGACACGGACCGGCTGCCGGATTGTGTCAAAGGGACCCGCAAAGCGTTTTCCGTACTGCGGAAAACCTATGTGGATTTTACCGTATATGACCGGTCAAGGCTGTTTGCCGGGGCCACATTCGATGGGCCCGCCATTATCGAGGAGCGGGAATCCACCATTGTCATGGGTGAGGATGCATCCGCCACCGTGGATGACAAGGGGTTTGTGTGGATCCGCATCCGGGAGGAGGAAAAATGAAAACCCAGACTTTTGATCCCATCACCCTGGAAATCCTGTGGCGGCGCCTGGTGTCCATCGTGGACGAGGCGGACGCATCCGTGGCACGTACCGCGTTTTCCAGCCTGCTGCGGGACGCCCACGACTACACCTGCATGTTCACGGACAGCCGGGGACAGGAACTGGTCCAGGGCACCTTCTGCACCCCGGGCCAGGCCGGTGCCATGGCCCTGGGCGTCAAGAAGATCATCCAGTCCATGCCTCTGGATTCATACAAGGAAGGGGATGTGTTCATCGTGAACGATCCCTGGCTTCTGGCGGGCCATCTCAATGACGTGTGCGTGCTCAGTCCGATTTTTTTCAAGGGAAATCCCGTGGCGTTCACCGCGTGCGTGTTTCACCATTCCGATATCGGGGGAAGGGTCTCTTCGGACAACCGGGAGGTGTTCGAGGAGGGCATCTATATCCCGGTGACCCGGCTGTATGACGGCGGGGTGCTCAACCAGGACCTGTTGAACATGATCCGGTGGAATGTCCGTACCCCGGAAGAGGTGACCGGTGACATCCGGTCCCAGGTGGCGGCCAACCATGTGTGCGCCGAAAAGATCATCGAGATGATGACGGAAGAAGATCTCGATACCCTGGATGACCTGGCAGACGAGATCATCTCCCGCACGGAAACCTCCATGCGTTCGGCCATCGAAAAGATCCCGGACGGCACCTACCGCCACAAAGGCATCATCGAAGGGGCCGGGTCCCGGCCGGACATCCGGATCCAGGTGGCGGTCACCGTGGACGGGTCCGACATCCACGTGGATTTTGACGGGACATCAGACCAGGTGGACTGGGGGGTGAACGTGGTGTACAACTTCACTTACGCCTATGTGTTCATGGCCGTTAAATCCGCGTTCGATCCGGACATTCCCATTAACGAAGGCGCCATCCGGCCGGTGCACATGACCGCGCCCGAGGGGTCCATCATCAACTGTACCTTTCCCGCAGCCGTGGCGGCCCGGATGCAGGTAGGACACTTCATGACCGAAATGGTATTCAACGCCCTGTCAGCGGCCGCGCCGGACCGGGTGATCGCCGGATCCGGGGGCACCCCGGCCCAGACCAATATCCTGTACGGCAAACGGGGCACCGGCAAATCCTGGCACACCATGATCATCCGGGGCGGGGGCATGGGGGCGTCCCATCACATGGACGGCCACCACTGCGCCATTTTTCCGGCCAACGGGGCCAATACCCCGGTGGAGATCCTGGAAAGCGACACCCCGCTCATGGTGGTGGAACGCGGTCTTGTGACCGATTCCGGGGGACCCGGCCGGCAGCGGGGCGGCATCGGCCGGCAGATGACCCTGCGGGTGCCGACGGCCGAAGAATGTGACGGGGCCCCCCCGGGCCGGACCACCATTGCGGTCCAGGCCGGCCGGTTCGTGTATCCGCCGGACGGGATTTTCAAGGGCCGGCCCGGAGCAAAGGCCCGGTTTCTGAAAAACAGTGATCCCGCCGACCCCAGCGGCCTGACCTTTCTGGACCCCGGGGACTTCGTCACGTTTGTGTCCGCCGGCGGCGGAGGATATGGTGATCCCATGGAGCGGGACCCGGCAGCGGTCCTGAGGGATGTCCAGTCCGGCTATGTGAGTGTGGAACAGGCCAGAACCGATTACGGCGTGCAGATCGATCCGGACACCTTGTGCCTGGACCTGGATGCCACCCGGAACCTGAGATCTCAAACCAAGGGAGCTTAGACAAATATGGAAAAACGCTTTATCCCGGATATTCCGGATGTCCAGACCCTGCTGGACCTTCAGCTCCAGGGCCTGAAATGGACGGTGAACCACGCCTGGAAAGGCTCATCCTTTTACCGGCAGCATCTGGAAAAAGCCGGGGTGAACCCGGACGATATCCAGTCTCTGGACGACCTGTCCCGCCTGCCGTTTACCACGGCCACCCATCTGAAAGACGGGTATCCTTTGCCGCTGCTCTCGGTCCCGGAAAAAGAGGTGGTGCGCATCCACGCCTCTTCGGGCACCACGGGCAAGCGCAAGGTCCTGGCCTATACAAAAAAAGATATCGATGACTGGGTCGACATGTTTGCCCGGTGTTATGAGATGGCCGGCCTCACCCGGGAAGACCGGGTCCAGATCGCGGTGGGATACGGGGTGTGGACCGCGGGCATGGGCTTCCAGATGGGGTGTGAACGGTTCGGAGCCATGGCCATCCCGGTGGGACCGGGCAATATCGACATGCAGTGTCAGTTCCTGGTGGATCTGGCCCCCACGGTGTTCTGCTGTACGGCCTCCATGGCCCTGCTCATGGCTGAAGAGGTGCACAAGCGGGGGCTGCGTGACCAGATCCGGCTCAAAAAGATCATCTTCGGGTCCGAGCGCAGTTCAGAAGCCATGCGGTCGCGGATCCGGGACCTGCTGGGACTGGAGGACATGTTCGACATCACCGGCATGACCGAGCTTTACGGCCCGGGCATGGGCCTGGACTGCCACTGCCATGAAGGCATCCACTACTGGGCGGACAAGTATATCCTGGAGATCCTGGACCCGGACACCCTGACCCCGGTGGCGGACGGCGAGGTGGGTGAGATGGTGGTGACCACCCTGTGCAAGGAGGCCGCGCCTCTGATCCGGTACAGGACCCGGGACCTGACCCGGAAAATGTCGGCCGCCTGTTCCTGCGGCTGTCCGTTGTTCCTGCACGACCGGATCATGGGACGGTCCGATGACATGGTCATTCTCAAAGGGGTGAACATCTATCCGGGCCAGATCGATGAGGTGCTGTCACAGATTCCGGGCACGGGTAGTGAATACCAGCTGCACCTGTCCCGGACCGATGACGGCAAGGAAACCATGGTCATCAAGATCGAGGCCGGCAATCATGCGGCGGTCTGCGATACCGACGGGATCCGGGACCGGATCCGGCACGCGGTGCGGGCCAAAATCATGGTGTCCTGCGATGCCCAGGTGCTCCCCTATGGTGAGCTGCCCCGGGTGCCGGGCAAGGCCCGGCGGATATTTGACAACAGAGGGTAAGGAAAGGAAATTTTATGAAACCGTTTACATACCTGACACCCGCCACCGTGGAAGAAGCGGTGACCCTGTTTGGGCAGCACAAGGAGACCGCCCGGTACATGGCCGGAGGGACCGACATGATCGTCAAAGTCAAGGAGGGATGGATGGCCCCGGATTATCTGATCAACCTCAAGCAGATACCGGACATGGCCGAGCTTCACAAAAACGAGAACACCGGAGAGCTGACCATCGGGGCCCTGGTCACCCATGCCAAGCTGGAAAAATCCCTGCTCATCAGAAATGAATACCCGATCATTTACGATGCCGTGTCCAATATCGGGTCTCTGCAGGTGCGCAACATGGGCACCATCGGCGGCAACCTCATCAATGCCGTGCCTTCGGCGGACGGGGCCATCCCGCTCATCGCCCTGGACGGCAGAGCCCTGCTCAAGGGGCCCGGCGGCGAGCGGTCCGTCATGGTAAAAGACCTGTTTGTCAAACCCTATGAAACCGTGCTCACCCCCGGAGAGATCCTGACAAAGATATTTATTCCGGCCCAGGCCCCCCGCACCGGCAGCGCCTATATCAAATTCGGCCGGCGGGCCGCCATGGAACTGCCGCTGATCGGTATCGGCGTGCTGCTGGCTGTGGACGAGGATTTAAAAACCTGCTCAAAAGCCCGGATCTGCCTGGGTGTGGCCGCGCCGACGCCCATGCGGGCGACCAGAGCGGAGCAGCTGCTGGAAGGAAAGCCGGTGACGTCGGATCTGCTGACCGAAGCCGGGAAACTGGCGGCCGAGGAATCCCAGGTCAGAGACAGTGTCCGGGGCCAGGCCTGGCACAGAAAAGAGATGATCCGGGTCCAGGTGCGGCGCATGGGGCTCAAGTGCCTGGAGATCATCGGCAAAAAAGCCGGGCAGGCTTAACCATTCACAGTGATCAAAAGGAGTGACCATGACAAAGACCATATCCTTTATTTTAAACGGGGATGAGATTTCCTGTGATATCCGGGACCACTGGACCCTGCTGCACCTGCTCAGGGAAGAACTGGGCCTGATCGGCACCAAAGAGGGCTGCGGCAACGGGGAATGCGGTGCCTGCACCGTGATCGTGGACCGGCTGGCCGTCAATTCCTGCCTGTACCTGGCGGCCGATGTCCAGGGAAAACAGGTCCAGACCATCGAGGGCCTGGCCGTGCATACCGGCAGTCTGCATCCCATCCAGCAGTCCTTTGTGGACAACGGCGGCATCCAGTGCGGGTTCTGCACCCCGGGCATGATCATGTCGGCCAAGGCCCTGCTGGACAAGGACCCCGAAGCAGACACCGAGGCCATCAAACATGCCCTGGCCGGCAACATCTGCCGGTGCACCGGGTATGTCCAGATTCTGGACTCCGTGGCAGCGGCCGGGAGACAGATGGCCGGGAAAAACGGGACAGAGACCGCGGCAACAGATCCGGAGGCCGTGACCCGGCACACGGAGAACACACAGGCCGGGGAGGTGACCAGATGAAAGACTACACCGTTGTCGGACAAAGGGTGCCCAAGCTGGATGCGGCAAAGAAAGCCATGGGACGGGCGGAATATATCCAGGATGTCAGATTGCCGGGAATGCTGTACGGCAAAATCCTTTACAGCAGCCATGCCCATGCGAAAATCACGGCCATGGATATTTCCAGGGCCAGGGCCTTGCCGGGGGTCCATGCGGTGTTGACGGGAAAGGATATCCCGCCGAAACTGCGCATGGGGTTTTACAAGGACAACCCGCCGCTGAAGGCGGACAAGGTGTGCTGTTTCAGGGATGAGATCGCGGCGGTGGCGGCCGTGTCCGAAGAAGTGGCCAAAAAAGCCCTCAGCCTCATCGAAGTGACCTACGACCCCCTGCCCGCGGTGTTCGATCCGGAAACGGCCATGGAAAAGGATGCGCCCCTGGTGCACGAGGCCCACAAGAGCAATGTGCTCAAACTGCCCTGGAAACTCCACTACGGAGATGTGGAAGCAGCGGAAAAAGAGGCCGCGTATGTGGTGGAGGACCGGTTCACAACGACCTGGGTCACCCACTGCTGCCTGTCCACTTCCGGGGCCGTGGCCGTGTTTGACGCATCTGACAACCTGACCATCTATTCCAATACCCAGATTCCGTCCCTGGCCCAGAAGGATTTTCTGGAAACCCTGGGAGCCATGGGGTTGAAGGGAAAACGGGTCCGGGTGATCAAGCCGGTGATCGGCGGCGGGTTCGGGTCCAAGCTGGACACCTATGCCTACGAACACATCGCCATTCTGCTGGCCCACAAATGCAGAAAACCGGTGAAGATCCTGTTTGACAGAAAAGAGGAGTTCGAAGCCACTTCCACCCGCCAGCCCACGGTGATCTATATCCGGCAGGGGTGTGACAAAGACGGGCGCCTCACTTTCCGGGATATCCGCATGGTCCTGGACAACGGAGCCCGCACCTCCTGGGGGGCCACCACCCCGTCGGTGATGATGATGCCCATCACCTCCCTTTACCGGGTCCCCAATGTGCGGTATGATGCCAAGTGTGTGTACACCAACAACACCTATGCCCAGGCCATGCGGGGATACGGCAACCCGCAGGCCACCTTTGCCATCGAATCCAGCATGGACATGCTGGCAAAGAAAGCCGGGATCGACCCGGTGACCATCCGGCGGATCAACCAGAACATGCCCGGTGACGAAACTCCCCAGGGGTTCAAAATCACCTCCTGCGGCCTGGCCGAATGCATCGATGCCGTAGAAAAGGAGCTGACGGCCGGTCCGCCCCTGGAAGACGGGGAGGGCATCGGATACGCCTCGCTCATCCATGTGGGGGGCGGGGCACGGATCTACAAGTCCGACGGTTGCGGGGCCATTTTGAAGATGGATGATTTCGGCAAGGTGGATATTTTCACCGGCGGCACGGACATGGGCCAGGGCCTGGACAACATGATCGCCCAGATCGTGGCCGAGGAACTGGGGCTTCTGGCCGAAGACATCAATGTGGTGCATTCCGATACGGATGTGTGCCCCTGGGATGTGGGGGCCCATGCCAGCCGGTCCACGTTCGTGGCGGGCAACGCGGCCCTGGGCGCGGCGAAAAAAGTCCGGCAGACCCTGCTGGCTTTTGCCGCCACCCTGTTTGAGACCGCTCCGGAAGATCTGGTCATGAAAAACCGGATGGTATGGGTGAAAAATGATCCGGAAAACACCATGTCCGTGGACAAACTGCTGCGCAAGGCCCATTTTTCTCCCGGCGGCACCATGCTCATGGCCGATTATTTTTATGATCCCCCCAACGAGAACATGGGCAAGGATTTCAAGTGCAACCTGTCGGTCACCTATTCGTTCGGTGTCCACGGGGTGCGGGTCCATGTGGACAGGGAAACCGGCAAGGTGCAGGTGAAAAACTATGTGGCGGCCCATGACGTGGGATGTGCCATCAACCCGATGCTGCTGGAAGGCCAGGTCTATGGCGGGGTGATCATGGGCCTGGGCTATGCCCTGTCCGAGGAGGTGATGATCAAAGACGGGCAGATCAAGAACCCGAATTTCAGGGATTACAAACTGTTTACCGCCAAGGATACCGTGCCCATCACGGCCCCGGTGATCGAAACCGATGATCCGGACGGGCCGTTCGGGGCCAAGGGGATTGGGGAACCCGGGTGCGTGCCCACAGCGCCTGCTGTGGCCAATGCCATCTGCCATGCGGTGGACGTGCGCATCAGGGACCTGCCCATCACCCCGGAGCGGGTCCTGGCAGCCATCAAAGAGCAACACTAGCGCGGGTGGACAACGGGGGCGGCCAACACCGTTCCCGTTGCCGCCCGAAGACCACAATGTTTTATTATTTTGGAGGTGAAGTCATGATCAAACGAACCATGCTGTTAGGCACACTGTGTATTTTCGTTATCGTCACCTGCCTTTCCCTGTTTGCAACCGTTGCCGTGGCAGGCAAAATCACCCTGAACTACGCCAATTTTCCGCCGACACCCACCTTTCCCTGTGTCCAGATGGAGCGGTGGAAAGTGGAAGTGGAAAAACGCACCAGCGGCCAGGTGGAAGTGAAAACCTTTCCCGGGGGTACGCTTTTGGGGGCCAAAGAGATGATGGACGGGGTGATTGCGGGCCAGGCCGACATCGGCAACATCTGCATGGCCTATCAGCCCGGCCGGTTCGTGGTCACCAATGCCATGGGCCTGCCCCTGCCGGTGCCGGATGCCAGGGCCGGGTCCATCGCACTGCTCAAGCTGTATGAAAAATACCAGCCCGAGGCGTTCAAGGATGTGGTGGTGTTGACCATGTTCACCAATGCGCCGGGCAACATCATGTCCCAGCAGCCGGTGCGGACCCTGGAAGACCTGAAGGGCATGGACCTGAGGGCTTCCGGGGATGCAGCCACCATCCTCAAGGCCTGGGGTGCCAACCCGGTGGGCATGCCCATGCCCGCCACTGTGGAAGCGCTGCAGAAAGGCACGGTCAAGGGACTGTTCTCTTCCCTGGAGGTGATGAAAGACTTCAAGTTTGCGGAAAACTGCAAATACATCACCATGGTGGATGCGGGCATCTACCCCTTTGCCGTGATCATGAACAAGAGTTCCTGGGCCAAACTGCCGGCGGATGTCCAGAAAGTGATGATGGACCTCAAGGAGGAGCAGGCCATCTGGACCGGGGAATACATGGACCAGCAGATCAAGGATGCCGTGGCCTGGTCCAAGGATGAGCAGGGCGTGGAAGTGATCACCCTGTCTGCTGAAGAAAAAGCCCGGTGGGACGAAAAACTCACCTTCATGGTGGATGACTGGATCAAAAATGCCAAGGAAAAAGGGTTCCCGGCTGAAGAGATCATCAACGACATCAAGGCGTTCATTCAATAATGTTTCTTCCGGAATGATATCTGTGCCGGGCGGGGCGTGTGTGTGTCACCCGTCTGCCCGGCACGGTGCCGGACCGGAATGCACAGGAGGCTGCCGATGGAGCTGCTGTCCCGCATCAATAAATATCTGAACATGGCGTTGACCCTCACCGGCGGGGTGTTTCTGGTGGGTATGATCCTGCTGACCTGCGCCAACATCTTTGTCCGCCAGATCTTTGTGCCCATTCCCGGCACCTTTGAACTGATGGGATACGCCGGTGCCGTGGTCACGGCCTTTGCCCTGGGATACACCCAGTTCACCAACGGCCACATCAGCGTGGATGTGCTGGTGAACATGTATCCCAAACCGCTCAAGCGCGTGGTGTCCCTGATCAGCCATGGGGTGTGCTGCGTGTTTTTCGCCCTGGCGGCCTGGCATGTGATGCAGAAGGCCCTGGTGCTGATGCGGGTGGGGGAGGTGTCCGAGACCCTGCGCATCATCTATTATCCGTTTACCCTGGCCGTGGCGTTCGGGTGCCTGGTGCTGTGTCTGGCCCTGCTCACGGATTTCCTGAAAGCCCTGTTTCCGCCAAAGGAGAGATCATGAGTATTACCGTGGTGGGCATCATCGGTATTGCGGCACTGCTGTTCATCCTGTTCGTGTTCGGGATTCCCGTGGGGTTCGCCATGGGACTGGTGGGGTTTGTAGGGTTTTCCTATGTGCTCAACCTGAATGCCGGGTTCAACATGCTGGGGGCGGTGATCTGGGACACCTTCGCCAGTTACGGCCTTACCGTGATTCCGCTGTTCATCTTCATGGGGCAGATCGCGTTTTATTCCGGGGTCAATGAAAAACTTTACAGGGCCGCCTATACCTGGGTGGGACATGTCAAGGGCGGCATCGCCATGGCCACGGTCATGGCCTGTGCCGCGTTTGCCGCCATCTGCGGGTCCAACGCCGCCACCGCCGCCACCATGACCACGGTGGCCCTGCCACAGATGACCAAGTACAAGTATGAACCCATGCTGTCCACCGGTGCCATTGCCTGCGGCTCCACCCTGGGGGTGGTGATCCCGCCATCCGTGGTGCTGATCATCATCGGGCTGTCCACGGAACAGTCCATTGCCGAGCTGTTTTACGGCGGCCTGGGGGCCGGGATCCTGCTGGCCCTGCTTCTGACCGCCACGGTGTGGGTGGTATGCCACATCCATCCTTCCTGGGGCCCCACGGGCGAGGCCACCAGCATGAAGCAGAAGCTCCGGTCTTTGTCCGGGGCCGTGGAGATGCTGGTGCTGTTCATGGTGGTGATGCTGGGACTGTATTTCGGGCTGTTCACCCCTACCGAAGCCGGGGCCATCGGTGCGTTTTTCGCCGTGGTGATCGGCGTGGTGCAGAAACGGCTGTCCTGGGAGGATTTTTATAATGCCGTGTTCGACACGTTGAAAATTTCGTGCATGGTGATCGTGATCATCACAGGCGCCATGATTTTTGGAAAATTCCTGGCCATTACAAGGATTCCCTTCAACATTGCCGACTGGGTGGTGGCCCTGCCGTTTTCCAAGGTCACGATCATGGCCATCATTTTTTTGATTTACATTGTCGGGGGGGCGGTGATGGATGCCCTGGCGCTGTTGCTCATCACCATCCCTATCTTTTTTCCGGTGGCCATGGAACTGGGATATGACCCCATCTGGTTCGGGGTGACCATCACCATTGTCACCACTCTGGGGGCGGTGACCCCGCCGGTGGGGGCCACCACCTATGTGGTGGGGGGAATGGCCAGAGATGTGCCCCTGGAACGGGTGTTCCAGGGCGTGGCCTATTTTCTGCCGGCCTATATCCTGTGTGTGATCCTGATGATGCTGTTCCCCCAGATTGTATTGTACCTGCCCGGGCTGCTGAAATGATCCGGTTGTCACGCCCCGGGCAACGATCCGGACCGGTCCGGAATGCCGGGATCGTTCCGGGAGCCATCCGGCCGTAAACCCGGCCGGACTGCAACAGACAAGTATTACCGAGAAGGAGAAAGACACGTGCGGTTACCACAGTTTAATTACCACAGCCCGGACACCCTGGAAGGGGTCCTGGCGCTGCTGGATCAACACCGGGACCAGACCGGGATTCTGGCCGGTGGCACCGATCTGCTGGTGCGGATGAAGCATCGGCTTGCCCGGCCCAAAGTTCTGGTGAGCCTCAAACATCTGGACTCCTTGTCCGGTATCGAAGAAACATCCGGGATGGTTGGTATCGGGGCCAGAACCCCTATCATCCAAGTGATCCGATCGGAACGGCTGCGGGATCTGGTCCCGGCCCTGGGTCAGGCCTGTGAGCGGATCGGCGCGGTTTCTATCCAGCATTTCCGGGGGACCATCGGCGGCAACATCCTCCAGGACAACCGGTGCATTCACTACAACCAGTCCGTGTTCCACCGGTCCGGGCATCAGCCCTGCCACAAGGCCGGGGGCAAGATCTGCTATGCCAGGGATGAATCGGACCGGTGCAACGCCACCTGCCAGTCGGACGGGGCCTGTGCACTGATGGCCCTGGATGCGCAACTGACCCTGGTCAGCACCCGGGGGGAGCGGCAGATGGCCCTGGATACCTTTTATACCACGGACGGCATCAAACCGTTTGACATGCAGCCGGACGAACTGCTGACCCGGATCGACATTCCGGTGATCCCCGGAGTGGTGTCCGCCTATGAGCGGCTGTCGTACCGGTCCGCCATCGATTATCCCATTGTGTGCGCCGGGGTCCGTCTGGTACCGGAGCCGGGCGATGCCGGAACCATTGGATCGGCCCGGATCGTGGTGGGGGCCATGGGCCGGTCCCCGCTGCCCCTGGCCCAGGTGTCCCGGTCCCTGGCCGGGGTGGCGTTTGATGATACAACCGCCTTTGAAAAAGCGGGAAAGGATGCCATGAACGCGGCAGCCGCATTTGCAGTCCACAATGCCGGTGCCACCCTTGAGTACCGGCAGGCCATGGTGGAAAAAATGGTGACCCGGGCCCTGTCAAAGGCGGCGGCACAGGTCTCTGCCCGGAAAGCGAGGTAACCCATGCAGACAATAGAGATCACGTTGAACGTGAACGGAAAACAACAGACCCTTGCCGTGTCCTCCAATGACACCCTGCTGGAGGTGGTGCGGGATCACCTGGACCTGACCGGGTCCAAGGAAGGCTGCGGTGAGGGGGTGTGCGGGTCGTGCACCGTGCTGCTGGACGGGCACCCGGTGCGGGCCTGCCTGACTCTGGCCCTGGAGGCGGACGGGTCTGCCGTGACCACAGTGGAAGGCCTGGCCCAAGGAGACATTCTGTCCCCCCTTCAGCAGTCGTTTATCGACCATGGGGCCGTGCAGTGCGGTTTTTGCACCCCGGGCATGCTTATGTCCGCCACAGCCCTGTTGACCGGCAATCCTTCCCCGGACCGGAAAGCGGTGCGACACGCCTTGTCCGGCAATATCTGCCGGTGCACCGGATATGCCAAGATCGTGGATGCGGTGGAACATGCGGCCCGGCCCGCACCCGGATGCCCGGACTGTCATGCCAAAGATACAGGAGGGAGCCATGACTGATTATAGCCTGATCGGAACCCGGATGCCCCGGGTGGATTCCCGGGCCAAGGTCATGGGAAAGGCCCGGTACACGGCTGACCTCAAACTGCCGGGCATGCTGGCGGGAAAAATTCTGCGAAGCCCCTATGCCCATGCAAAGATTGTTAATATCGATACATCCAAAGCCCTGGCCCTGCCCGGTGTCAAGGCGGTGGTCACGGGCGCGGACACCGAAGGGGTGAAATGGGGGGTATTTGCCTATACAAGGGACCAGCAGTTCATCCAGACCGAAAAGGTGCGGTACATCGGCGATGAGGTGGCCGGTGTGGCCGCCGTGGATGAGGAAACTGCCCTGGCGGCCCTGGACCTGATCCATGTGGAATACGAAGAACTGCCCGCCGTGTTCGACCCCATGGCCGCCATGACCACGGATGCGGAACCCATCCACGCGGAGTTTCCCAACAACATCAATATCCACGTCAACATCGACACCGGATCCGTGGATGAGAACTTTAAAAAAGCGTATTACATCCGGGAAGACACCTTTACCGCGCCTGAAGAATCCTATTTCCACGGGGAACCCTATGCCGTGGCGGCAAGGTTCGACGATGACGACTGCCTGGAGATCTGGATGCCCAACGGCGGTCCCCACATGAAATCCAAGCCGCTGTCCAATGCCTTCAAGATCCCTCTGCACAAGATCAAGGTTCGAAAGATCACCATCGGCGGGGCGTTCGGGGGCCGGTCCGAAATCTGCCCCGCCGACTACATCTGTGCATTGCTGGCCAAAAAAACCGGATGCCCGGTCAAGATCGTGTTTACCCGTGAAGAGAACACCATTGCCACCCGCCAGGGCCATGCCATGATCACCACCCACAAGACCGGGGTGGACAGGGACGGCCGGGTCCTGGCCAGAGAGACCACCTGTTACATGGATGGTGGGGCCTATTCCTCCACCGGCCCCATTGCCACGTCCGTGCCGTTTCTGTCCATGGAACAGGCTTACCGCATGGGATCGGTGCGGTACAACGGATACCGGGTCTACACCAACAAACCCATCCGGGGCATGATCCGGGTCCACGGCCGGGGGTTTGCCTGCGGCCTGGACACCCAGCTGGACATGATCGCCGAACATTTAGGCATCGATCCGGTGGAGATGCGCCTGAGAAACTCCCGGCAGCCCGGGGAATTCACCAGCACCGGATCCCAGGTGTGGTCCTGCGCCATGGACGAGACCATCAAAAAAGCGGCGGCTGCCGCCGGGTGGTCGGAAAAATTCGGCAAGCTGCCGCCGTTTCACGGCATCGGCATCGGGACCAACTCGGTACAGACCGGGTTTCCCATGGGGATCCGGGGCGGGTCCCAGTCTTTTATCAAGTTCAATGAAGACGGGGAGGCCACGGTGATGTCCGGGGTGGTGGACAACGGCCAGGGCAATGAAAACATGCTGGTCCAGATTGCGGCCGAAGAACTGGGGCTTTTGCCCGAGGACATTCACCTGGTGTCGGCGGACACGGAAACCACCTCTTCTGACCCGGGGTCTTATTCCCAGGTGTCCACCTTTGTGGGGGGGCAGGCGGTGAAGAATGCGGCGGCCAACTGCCGCAAAAAACTGTTTGCGGTGGCAGCCAGAATTCTGAAGACTGATCCGGACAAGCTGATCGCGAAAAACCGGATGATTTATGTGATCGATGATCCGGAAAAATCGGTATCCATCAAAAAGACGGTGCGGGTGGCACTGCTCAACTTCACTTCCGTGAATGCCGAAGGCGGGTACTGGCCCAGGGTGGACATGAAACGGGAATGGGTATCCAACCCCTACGGTCAGATGTGTGAGGCGTTTTCCTTCGGTACCACCATCATCGAGGTGAAGGTGGACCCGGACACGGGCCGTGTGACCGTACTCAATGCCGTGGCCTGCCAGGATGTGGGCAAGGCATTGAATCCCCTGGTGCTGGAAGGACAGTTTGAAGGGTCCGTGGCCATGGGCGGGCAGGGGGGCATGCTTACCGAATACCATGACTGGCGGGAGGGCCGGTGCCTGAACCCCAGCATGCTGGAGTACAAGGTGCCCCTGGCCTGTGACATGCCCGAGATCATCGATATCATCGTGGAATCCGTGGACCCGAAAGGGCCGTATGGGGCCAAGGAAGCGGGAATGTCCATTGCCATGTCCGCGGCCCAGGCCTATGCGGCTGCGGTTTCCAATGCCGTCGGCGTGTACATGGACAGTTTTCCGCTGACCCCGGACAAGATTGTGGCGGCTATCCGGGAGAAGCGGCAGGCGGGAAAGTGCTAGACCTGTGGAGAGGCCGGTGAGGAGCAAAAGACCCGTGTCGGTCAGTCCTTGTGGATCTCACCCGTCTTCCCCGGTTGACAGGGTGTAGGGCTTGGCAAAGCTAAACGGCAAAAACTGCGGGCAGGTATGTCCTCAAACAGTTTGCCGTTCTTGACGCTTCGCATGCCCAACACCCTGTAACAACCGTGTCAGAATGGGATTCGATCCACAAGGCCCGCCCGACACTGGACGCTGTCAATCTGATTGAACAGGATGGTTTTCAAAAAAATATGGATGTAATCGAGAAAAATAAGACTGGTGATGTTCCGGTCAACGGGGGGGGGCAGGCCCCGGCTCTCAAAGATCTGGTCATTGTGATCAAGGGGGGCGGAGAAATGGCCAGCGGGCTGGCCTGCCGACTGTTCAATGCCAATTTCCGGCGCCTGGTGATGCTGGAAACGGACAGGCCCATGGCGGTGCGGCGGAGTGTGAGTTTCTGCGAGGCGGTGGTTGACGGTGCGATCACAGTGGAAGGAATCACCGCCCGCAGGTCAGATGCGTTTTCAGACATTTCCCGGATCTGGGATGCCGGAGAAGTCCCGGTGGTGGTGGATCCGGACTGGACAGCGATTTCAGATCTTGCCCCCCAGGTGGTGATCGATGCCATCATTGCCAAAAGAAATCTGGGCACAGATATGGCGGACGCCCCCCTGGTCATCGGGCTGGGGCCGGGATTTTCCGCCGGAAAGGATGTTCACTACGTCATCGAGACCAACCGGGGCCATGACCTGGGGCGGATCATTGAAACGGGGACGGCCCAGGCGGATACCGGGGTTCCGGGCACTATCTGCGGGGTCTCTTTGGAACGGGTTCTGCGGGCCCCCTGTGACGGTGTGTTCACCGCAGCCTGTGCCATCGGGGACCTGGTGACAAGAAACCAGGTCCTGGGTCATGTGGAAAAGATCCCGGTGACAGCCCTGATTGACGGCATGGTCCGGGGTCTGATTCGTCCCGGAACCCGGGTTCCGGGTCGGTGCAAGATCGGGGACATCGACCCCCGGGGGGCTGCGGCATCCTTCAACACCATTTCAGAAAAGGCCAGGGCGGTCGGCGGGGCGGTGCTGGAAGCGATCCTGCACCGGTACAATCGTTGACGGATACATGATTCAACTCTCTTATCTTCAGGAAATATCAGTATGCTGACCCAAGCGTTCATTCCATACAAGGGGTATTATTCTTCACCGTTTGCCAGGTGGCAGGGCAGTTTTGCCACCCAGCACGCCATCGAGCTGGGGGCGGCCACGGCCAGGGCCTGGCTGGCATCCCGGGACATTGGTCCGGAACAGTTTGACTACCTGATCCTGGGGGCCACGGTGGGGCAGCCCCATATTTTTTACGGGGGTCCCTGGGCCGCGGCATTGCTCGGGGCGGACACCATTTCCGGGGCCTGGCTGTCCCAGGCCTGTTCCACCTCCACCACGGCCATATTCCAGGCGGCCATGGGCATCGAGACCGGCAGCTTCAACTGCGTGTTCACCCTGATGACGGACCGGTGTTCCAACGGGCCGCACACCGTCTGGCCCAATCCCAGCGGTCCCGGCGGTCAGGTGATCAGTGAAAACTGGGTCATGGACCAGTTCAACCATGATCCCTGGGCGAAAAACGCCATGATCCAGACGGCGGAAAATGTGGCCAGGAAAGCCGGTATCACCCGGGAACAGTGTGATGAGGTGGCATTGATGCGGTATGCCCAGTACCAGGATGCCCTGAAACAGGACCGGGCGTTCCAGAAACAGTACATGTTTCCGGTGACCCTGCAGATGTCCAGAAAGAAAACCGTGACCGTGGAAGCCGATGAAGGGATCATGCCCACCACGGCCGAAGGACTGGCAAGCCTCAGGCCGGTGCTGCCGGAAGGTGCCCACACCTTCGGGTCCCAGACCCATCCGGCGGACGGCAGCTGCGGTCTGATCGTTACCTCAAAGGAACAGGCGGGCCGGATGAGCCGGAACCCGGACCTGGATGCCCAGGTGGTTTCCTATGGGTATGCCCGGGCCAAAAAAGGGTTCATGGCCATGGCTGTGGTGCCGGCGGCGCAGATGGCCCTGGAAAAGGCAGGCATCACGATTCAGGATGTCAAGGTGATCAAGACCCACAACCCGTTTGCCGCCAATGATATTTTTATGGCGGACCAGATGGGAATCGAGCTATCCGCCATGAACCACTATGGGTCATCCCTGGTGTTCGGCCATCCCCAGGCCCCTACGGCCGGGCGTCTGATTATTGAAGGGATTGAAGAACTGGCCGCTCGCGGTGGCGGATATCTGTTGTTCACGGGCTGTGCTGCCGGGGACACTGGCGCTGCCCTGGTACTCAAAATTTAACCATACAGGGCCGCAGGGGGGACAAACCCTACCGGCCTGAAACAAGGAGGATACTACATGCGTGCATTGATCATCGGTGGAGTCGGCGGAATGGGACAGGGTGTTGCAAGGGACCTGGTAAAACAGAACCAGGTGGAACAGGTGATTCTGGCGGACCTGTATCCGGACCCGGACCGTCTGTCCAAAAAGCTGCGGGAAAGTGAAAAAACCACGCTGGTCAAAATGGATGTCAATGACCATGAGGCAATGGTCCGGGCATTTGAAGCGGTGGATGTGGTGATCAATACGGCCGGCCCGTTCTACAAGACCGCCGTCCCTGTGGCAAAAGCGGCTGTGGCGGCCCGGAAAAACTACATCGATATCTGTGACGATTATGAAGGTACCCAGATCCTGTTTGAGTCGGAGATCGACCAGCTGGCCAAAGATGCCGGCATCACCGTGCTCACGGGCATGGGATCGGATCCCGGCACCAACAACGTGCTGGTGAAATGGTATGCCGACCGTCTGGATGAAGTGGACGACATCTATCTGTACTGGGTGGTGAGCATTGCCGAGCTGGCCGGGGCGGCCTGGGACCACTCCCTGCACATGACCCTGGGAAAAATTCCCCAGTACATCGACGGTGAGCTGGTGCATGTGGAAGGAGGGACGGATGTGGTGGCGGAACAGTTTCTGGAGCCTTTGGGGATCTGCCATGTCCGGTATGTGGGCCATCCCCAGCCCCTGACCCTGCCCCGGTATATCAAGGGGGTGAAAAACGTGATCATCAAGGGTGCCCTGATTCCGCTGTGGGTGGATGAACTGATTGCCGAACAGAAGGCCACAGGGCTGTTGAGCACCGAACCCGTGGATCTCAAAGGAATCCAGGTCACCCCCTATGATCTGGCATTGAAACTGTGGAAAAAGATCCCTGAGGGCCGGGACAACGGCCCCCAGTCATCCGGTTTGAAGGTGATCGTCAAGGGCCGCCGGGGGGACCACCGGGTGACCTATACGGCGGACATGGTGGGGCGTATGGCGCCCGGCACCGGACTGCCGGCCTCCATTGCGGCACTTATGATGGATGACGGCCATGTCAAGGTTAAGGGCGTGGTGGCACCGGAAGGGTGCATCGATCCGGATGTGTTTTTGAAGATCTTTCTGGGCCGGGGAGCCAGAATCCACCAGAGTGAGAAAATTGAATCCATGTTTGCACCCGACAAATGAAAATAAGGCTGTCCCTTTCATATAAAATTGAGATGATCACAGGAGCGATGCAATGAAAGAAACACCCAGACTGAATATCGGCAAAAGCCTTGAACTATTCGATCAGGCCTGCACCCTGGTGCCGGGAGGCGTCCTGGGGGCCAGAAAACCCACGGATTTCATCCAGGGGGAATACCCCATTTTTCTGGAATCCGGCAAAGGCTGCCGCCTCATTGATGTGGACGGTAACGAATTTGTCGATTTTTTGTGCGGATACGGCCCCATCATTCTGGGATACCGGGAAGAGGAGGTGGACCGGGCCGTGTATGACCAGGTCAGCGGCAAGGGGTTCTGCTTCACCCTGACCCAGCCGTTTCAGAACCGGCTGGCAAAAAAGATCCATGAACTGGTGCCGTCGGCTGAAATGAGCATTTTTCTGAAAACCGGGTCCGACGCCACCACCGCCGGCATCCGCATCGCAAGGGCCCATACCGGCAAACTCAAGGTGATGCGGTGCGGGTATCACGGCTGGCATGACTGGTGCGTGGAGATGAAAGGCGGGATTCCGGGCAAATTTTACGAGGATGTGTTCGAGTTCCAGTACAACCGCCTGGACCAGCTGGAACAGCTCATGGCCGAGCACGGAAAAGACACCGCCGCCATCATCATGACCCCTTTCGGTCATCCCAATCACCAGGAGATGCAGACCCCGGCCCCGGGATTTCTGGAAGGGGTCAAGGAGATCTCCCACAAATACGGAGCGGTCCTGATCTATGATGAGATCCGAACCGGGTTCCGGGTGTCCATGGGCGGGGCCCAGAAGTACTATGGCGTCACCCCGGACATCAGCGTGCTGGGCAAGGCCATTGCCAACGGGTACCCCATCTCCGTGGTCACGGGCAGAAAAGAGATCATGATGGCCGCAGCCCACAAGCTGTTCATCTCTTCCACGTTTTTTCCCAACAGCGACGCATTTGTGGCGGCTCTGAAAACCATCGAGATTCTGGAGCGGGACCAGGTCCTGGAAGATATCTGGCAAAAAGGGGAAACGTTCATGGCCGGGATACAGCGGTCCATCGACACCCATGACGTGGGAGCGAGACTCACCGGCATTCCCCCGATGTTCTACATCACATTTGATAAGGATGAGGAGGGAACCTACAAAGACAAGCGCACCGATTTTTACACCCAGCTGGTCCGGAAAGGGTTTTTTTTCACCCCGTTCCACCACGCGTATATATCCTATCGCCATACGAAGGCGGACCTGGATCTGGCCCTGGCTGCCATTGATGAGTCCCTGGCGTTTCTCAAAACAAAATATTATTGACCGTTGTTGACAGGTCGTAAGGATCACAGTGTTTTTTCTGGTCCTTTTTTCAGGATTATTTTAGAATAACTTCCTGTAATTCAATCAGAAACAAATGAATTTGCAGGCGGAGGGACAGGCCGACTAGGTAGTTTTACCTATAAAAAATAGGTATTTTTCCCGAATTGACAGGGGGGATTGATTGTCGTAATCATGATGTCAACCTGTGTGGGACCATCCTGAAAACCCCAATAAATCCCACCAGGTAACGGCCTTAGGAAATGCGTCTGGCGGGCATTCATATCCCTCCAAACCCATCCTTCCAAAAACGCGCCCAGACGCAAGCCGGCTTCCGGATTCCCCTTTCCGGAAGCCGGCCTCCTTTTTGCCATTTTTGTATGAGGACACCAGCCCTTTTTCCGGCATCATCCATAACAGGGTATGTCCGTCAGGGGAGTGCCGTTATTGAAGTCCGGGAATGATGATTCGGGAATCATCCCCCTTTTTTTGCTCAGCTTCCATTTTTCTGAACTGTTCGATCACTTTTCGTGTTTCCGCTTCCATGGCTTGGGGAAACGCGTCCATGGCCTGATCCAGAGTCGCACCTTGCAGCCTCGCCTGGATCGGTACCGGACCGTGGGGGGTGCCCAACTGAGTGTTTCCCACATAAATGGTTTCTCTGGAAGGGTCCTCTGATCCGTCCGGATGGATGGGTGTCAGTTTCTGAATACTGGCAATTTTCAGGTCCGTGATGGTCTCTTCCCGATAAAGATTTTTTTTGTCTACCTGAAAATCGATGTTGATGGGGCCGCTGCCGTTACCGCTCATGCTGTCTCCTGATAAAAAGTTACGATCATTATTGAAAAAACGAATGTCCTGTCACGGGGTGTCGTATCCGGTTTTATGCCCCTGGGTTATACGTTACCGGGGGACAGAAATCCAGGATTTATATCCTGACATCCGGTTGTTTTTTTGCCGGCGGTTTTTTTTGACCGGTTGCAATCGCTCATAACCGCCTTATTTTAACATTAAGGCGGTTTGAATCAGACCGCCTTTGTGACATCATAAAAAAATGCCGGGAGGTGACTTATGGCTGATGTATTGAATATACGGGCAAGACAATGCTGCACCCGGGAAAAAGATCGTCTGGTCAAAGAACTCAGAAAATGTGATTCAAGTGCTCAAAGTCCGGAAGAACGGCACCAGTGTTACCGGTCGGCCGCCATAAAAAGCGGCTCAAATTCCAGACAGTGCCTGATATCAGGATAGCTGACAACCCAAGGAGGCCTTTATGACAACCTATACCTGTCAAACCTGCGGAAAAATTTCCTCAAAAGAGGGGCATCTGTGTGATCCCACTGATGCCGGAAAGGTTTACACCTGCAGCAGCTGCGGCCTGCAGGCCAAAAAGAAAAAGCATCTGTGCAAGCCCCAGGTGGCGAAATTTGAATATTTCTGCGGCGGCTGCGGCAGGGGAGCCGTGAGCGAGGATCAGTTATGTGATCCCCAGCCGATCAAATAGCCGGGTACTTGATTTAAATATCAACTTATATAGGTAAAGGGCTGCCGGCTTTCTGGCGGGCAGCCCTTTTTGTATGTGTATGAGGCAGGAGGGGAGGGCGAACAAGCAATTATGCCAGCCCGGTTGTCTCATCGAGCCCCAGATGAATGTTCATGCACTGGACGGCGGCACCTGAGGCCCCTTTCCCCAGATTGTCGATGCGGGTGATGACCACCATCCGATCCTGATTGCCGAAAACAAACAGGTCGGCCCGGTTGGTGTCGTTGCATGCCTGAATATCGAAAAATCCCTGATCCAGGCCGTTTTCATCCCCGAATGGTGATACACGGACAAACGGTTCATCCTTGTACACGTCTTCAAATACCTGCCGGATATCCGGCGCAGTCACCTTTCGGGTCAGAAGATGCGGATGAATGAACACGGTGACTGCCAGACCCTTGTAAAAGTTCGCCACCACCGGTGTGAAAACGGGTGCCCTGGTGAGGCCGGCTCTGAGCGTCATCTCCGGAAGATGCTTGTGAACCAGTCCCAGGGCGTAATGGCGCGGGCTGTCCAGTTCCGGAGTGTGTTGTTTTTCATACGCGGCAATGAGTTTTTTGCCACCGCCGCTGTAACCGGTAATGGAATAGCAGCATGCCGGATAATCCGGGGGCATGATGCCGGCCCGGATCAATGGGCGGACCCCCAGTAAAAATGCGGTGGCATGACATCCGGGGTTGGCAATCCGTCTGGTTTTTCTCAGCAGGTCCCGCTGGCCGGATTCCAGTTCCGGCAGCCCGTAGACCCAGTCGGGATGGGTTCGAAACGCGGTGCTGGCATCGATGATACAGGTGTCCGGGTTGGTGACCAGGGACACGGACTCTCTGGAAGCGTCGTCCGGAAGGCACAGAAACGTGATATCAGACTGATTGATCAATCGCTGCCTTTCCTGCATGTCTTTGCGCAGAGCGGCATCGATGTCGAGCAGCTCGATATCGTTTCTTGAGGACAGATGATCGATGATCTGCAATCCCGTGGTGCCTTCCCGGCCGTCTACAAATACCTTGTACGTCATGACATTTCCTTTTCCGTATCATGCTGTTGGGCGAATGTTTTCCTGTCTGATTCCTCTTATACGGATTCCGGGTTGAAAAATAAACCCAAAGTTCAGTGCAAGGAGAAAGGGAATCCATTCGAAATCATTGAAATACATGCCGTGATCCTGTATATTTGAAACAGTTCGGTTGTATTCGGGAGGGGTGTCGCGAATTCCTGTGGCGGCCGGATCCTGATCGTGTATCATCTTTGAAAGGAAACTCTCCATGAAAAAAACAGTTCTTCTGATCGTGTCCGGGCTGGGAATTTTGATCCTTCTGGCAGTAGTTGCCGGAGTCATTCTTTTGAACCTGGACCCGAACCGGTATAAAGATTATGTCGCGGAAAAGGTCAGCCAGCAGCTGGGCCGGACCTTTGAGATCAAAGGGGACCTGAAGACGGCCTATTATCCATGGCTGCACCTGGAGATGGCCGGCGTGTTTCTTGAAAATGTCCCTGAATTCGGTGACGAGCCCATGCTGGCGGCCGATCGTGTCATGGTCCGGGTCAAGACATTGCCCCTGCTTGGAAAACAGATTGAGATGGATACCATTGTGCTGGAAGGGGTGCGGGTCAATCTTGCCAAAAACAAGGCCGGCGTTCCTAACTGGGAAGGACTGGGACCACCCGCTGATGCCGGGAAACCGGACAAACCGACGTCTTCGTCCCCGTCGTCTGAAAAAGGATTTGACCTGAAAAATCTGGCGGTTTTACTGAACGGCGGGGTCCGCATCCAGGATGTGGCGGTCACCTTTGACGACCGGTCCACAGGGAAAAAATACACGGTATCCGACTTGAATCTGTCAACAGGAAAGGTGGTGCCGGGTGATCCGGTGGACTGGGCCCTGACATTCAACGCTGCGGGCACCTCGCCGGAGATTTCCGGAAAAGCGGCTTTGACGGGCGCGGTTGTGTTTGATCTGACTTCCGACCGCTACCAGATCGACCCGTTGACATTCCAGGCCCGACTGGCAGGACCGGTTCTGGGCAAAACACCGGCGGATCTGGATCTGGCCTGCCGGGTGGAGATGGATCTGCCCCGGGACACGGTGTCTGTCAGGAACCTTCAGGCCTCGGGACTGGGAACGGACATCTCCGGAAATATTCTGCTGGGGAATGTGGGGTCAGCCATGCCCCGGGCCGAAGTGGATCTGAATGTGGCCGGCAGGGATCTGGCCCTGTTGTTCAAGGTGATCGAAGGCGGTGCATTGGCAGAACAGCTGGCAAACCTGCCGGACAGATCGTTTGATCTGACGACAAAAATGCTGGCGGATATGGTCCAGGGCACGGTGTCTATCCCCGATATACAGGTGAACCTGCTGGGGGCTTCCATCAAGGGGAATATTCAGGCGGAAAGGGTTCAGACCAAAACGCCGTCTGTTGAGGGACATATCACTGCCGGGGGCCCGGACCTGCCCACCCTGATGCAGGTGGCCGGGAAGGTCTCGGGACAGCCCCGGTTGTCTGAAATCGGCGCCCAGCTGGCCCGGACCGGTCAGAAAAAATTCCATGCGGACATGGCCGTGGACATGGATCTGGAACAGGGCCGGGTCCAGGTTCCGAATCTGGATATCGCGGCACTGGGGATCACGCTCAAAGGCAATGTCGCCGCCAGCCGCCTGAATGCCGGCGATGCCGATCTGGCAGGAGACGTGGTTCTGGAAGGAAAGGATCTAGGCCGGTTGCTTCAGGCCCTGAATCAGGCGGCTCTGGGCGATCTGCTGGACAGCGTCACCGGACAGGTGCGGTTCGCCGGGAACAACAGGAGCCTGACGCTGGATCCCCTGAACATTCGGCTTGGCCTTGCCGGAAAAAAGATTGCCAATGCCCCGGTCTTCATGACGCTGGATGCCCCGGTTCAATGGCAGACGGAATCGCAGAGGCTGGATATGCCCTCTTTTTCAATTTCAGGGCTGGACCTGGCGGTCTCCGGCAGCCTGACCGCAGAAAACATCCGGACGTCGCCAGACTACAGCGGCACCATCTCCGCAGCCCCGTTCAACCTGAGACAGCTGGCGAAAAAACTGGCCATCGCCCTGCCGGAAACATCGGATGACAAGGTGTTTCAGAAAGTGGGCCTTGAAACCGCGTTTGCGGGTTCTGTCTCCGACATCCGGTTGACCGGCCTGTCCGGGGTTCTGGATGATACAACAGTGAAAGGAAATATGGCTGTCACCCATTTTTCAGATCCGGATATCACGCTGGATCTGAATGTGGACCGGATCAACGTGGACCGGTATCTGCCGCCGCCAAGCCCGGATGCCCAGGGGAACAAACAGGCATCAAAACCCGTGACGCCGGAAACGGCGGCCGCCGGTGCCGTTACTGAAATTCCGGTGGAACAGCTGCGGAACCTGAAGGTCAACGCATCCCTGTCAGTGGGGGATCTGGTTGTGTCCGGCGCATCCCTGTCCGATGTCCGGGCGACACTGACGGCCAGAGACGGGATCATCGATGCAGCCCCATTGTCTGCCACTCTTTACAACGGCGCATATGGCGGAAAGGTGAAGTTGAATGCGGCGGGAGACATCCCTGAAATCACGGTGGATTCGACGCTGAAAGGCATCGAGGTGGAACCGCTGCTCACAGACATGACGGACAAAGCCATGATCCGGGGCAACGGAGATGTGACAGCCGCCCTGACCACGCGCGGGGTCTCAGTGGATGCCATGAAGCAGCAGCTGAACGGCAATCTGTCCTTTTCATTCAGAAACGGGGCGGTCAAGGGATTCAATGCGGGAAAATTCCTGCGCAGTCTCAAATCGCTGCGGGACAACCAGACCTTTTCCGTGTCGGAAGAAGAGGAAACCGATTTTACGGAACTCACCGGTAATCCGAAGGTGACCAACGGGGTGGTGACGCTGGATGATCTGTCCGGAAAATCCCCGGCATTGCGGGTATCCGGAACCGGCATGCTGGTGGATATCGTGAAAGAAACCATTGACTACAAAGCGGTGATAACGGTGGTGGAAACCTCCAAAGGGCAAGCCGGCAAGGAACTGACCGAGCTGGCCGGACTGCCCATTCCCATCCATGTCAAAGGACCGCTCACGGATCCGGCCATTCAGCCGGATATCAAAGGGGTGATTACCTCGATTTTCACCGGTACGTCCCCTGAGGCTGTGGAAGAGTTGAAAAAGAGTGTGGAAAAGGAAGTGGGCCGGTTTTTGAAAAAATTATCCAACTGAAGCTGATGCTGCAATGAGGAGACAAAGGCAATGAAATACGGGGCCTCCGGTTTTCCAGTCAAACCGGTATGTGACGAAATAAGAAAAGTGGCGGCGCTGGGGTTTGATTACTTTGAGCTGTCCATGGATCCGCCGGAAGGGCACTGGGCCCGTATCCGGGAGGAGAAAAACCGGATTGCCGCCACCCTGGAAGACACAGGCTTGCCGCTCATCTGCCACCTGCCGTGTTTTGTGTATACACCGGATCTGACACCGGCCATCCGGCAGGCCTCACTGGATGAAATGAAGCATTCCCTGGATGCGGCGGTTGAACTCGGGGCTGAAAAAGCGGTGCTGCACCCGGGGTATGTCACGGGCATGGGGGTGTTTGCCATGGATGCGGCCAGAAAATACGCCCATGAGGGGCTGGCCGCGATTGTGGCCCATGCCGATTCGCTGAATCTGCTGCTTTGTTTTGAAAACATGTTCCCGGCCTATCACCTGTTTTATGAGCCGGCGCCCTTCGAGGACCTTTTCAGGGAGTTTCCCGGAATGAAAATGACCCTGGATGCCGGGCATGCCAATATCGGAGATCAGGAGCAGATCCGGCTGGCAGAGTTTGTCAGCCGGCTGGGGGCGTATATCGGTCATGTGCATGTAAGTGACAATTTTGGCAAAAGGGATGACCATCTGGCCGTGGGAAAGGGAAATATTGATTTTCCTTCCCTGGTGTCGTCCCTGAAACAGGCCGGGTATAATGATACCATCACATTGGAAGTGTTTTCAGCGAACACGGATGACCTGGTCAAAAGCCGCGAAAGGATCGCGTTTCTCTTTTCAAGCACCTGAGATTCTTCTTTTGTGTGGCGGGTCCGTAAGAGAATGCCTGATCATGGTTGTTTTTTCAGCATCCCGATCAAAGGCAGGCAGATCAGGGTGAATCCGCCGAGTATGGCAAACCCCAGGCTGAACCGTCCGGTTTCCGCCAGGATACCGATACCGAAAGGCACCAGGCCGGATCCCAGAAAATGGGCCAGGGGTACCACCACGGAAACCGCCACCGGGCGGATCTGCGGGGTGGTGACCATGGCCATGACGGCAAAACACAAAGGGAAGATACAGACGCCGGCCCCGGCCTGGAGAATCAGGGCCAGCCAGATGCCGGAGTCCGGCAGCCATCCCATGAACAGGGTTCCCAGGGCACTCACAAACAAGGCCCAGAGAATGATCCGGCGGGGGCCGAACCGGTCGGCCAGCCATCCCCCGGCCAGGGGCATGGCAAATGCCGCGACCCTGGACACCGCCAGCATCATGTTGGTGGTCTCCGGATCAAACCCTCTTTCAAACACCAGAAACAGAGGCAGAATCATGAATACCCCCTGGTTCAGTCCCATTCCCAGAATGAAAAGCACGGCGATGACCAGGATGGCAGGGGTGTGGAACAGGGTGGAAAAGATACGCAGATTGGGCGGATCCGTCCGGTCCATGACACCTCTGCCCCGGAACGCATAGGCGGCTGTCAACCCCAGGCAGGCGATGCCGTAGGCCACCAGGACCATCCGCCAGGACAGGTGCCAGGTGGCAAACAAAGACACGGCCAGGGGTGCGACAATATAAGCCAGGTTGGGGGCCAGCTGATGAACTCCCAGCACCTTTCCCCAGTGATCCCGGGACACCAGCCCGGTCAGGCTGGCCACCCCGGAGGGTAGATAAAACCCGCCGGCCAGGCCCAGGCAGACCATACCCGCCTGGAGCATGAGGATTCCCTGACTGGCTGCGGCGGCCAGCAGGCTGGTTCCAACCGCAATGCCGGATGCCACAATCAAATGCCGGTGACTGAACCGGGGGGTCAAAAAGATGGAACCAAACAGGCTGGCGCAATACCCGGCTGAGATCAGGAAAAATATGCCGCCAGCCTGACTGTGACTCAGGGCCAGGTCGGTTTTGATGCCCGGCAGCAGCGGTGCCATGCCAAGCCGGGAGAGCATGTTGAAAAAGAAAATGCCGGTGAGAAAGACAATGGGATTGAGCTGGTCCCGGGACATTGGGGCTGGTTCCGGTCTTTGCCGGGCTTGTTGTTCAGGGAGATGCGGCATGATCTGGATGCTTTCAGTTCGGTTTTTTTAGGGTACATATTATCCCAAACCAGGGGAATGTAAACAGCTGAAAACAAAAATCCGGGCCTGGAAGTCATAAATGTGTTGACAAGAAAAACCGGATTTCTCAAAATAATAAGTCTTTCACCCTGACACAAATTATCCAGACGGAGACGAACATATGAGGGTCATTGTTATCGGCGGCGGATGGGCCGGATGTGCCGCAGCACTCAGCGCCGTAAAACTGGGAGCAACCGTGATTCTGGTGGAGCGCACGGACATGCTCCTGGGCACCGGTCTTGTGGGCGGCATCATGCGCAACAACGGCCGGCTCACCGCCACTGAAGAATTGAAAGCCATGGGTGGCGGGGACCTGTTTTCCGTGATCGAATCCAATTTTCTTCACAAAGACATCACCTTTCCGGGGCACCGCCATACGTCGCTGTATGATGTGTCCACCATGGAGCCCAAAATCAGGCGGTTTCTGGAAAACGCGGGCATCCATATGGAAACCGGGTGCCGGATCACGGATGTGGAGATGGATGGGCACCGGATCGCGGCCGTTGTGGGGAAAAAAGGAAAAACAGATGTCCGGTTCGAGGGAGACGGGTTCATCGAGACCACCGGCACGGCCGGACCGCCTGCCAACTGCACCAGACACGGCAACGGATGCGCCATGTGCATTCTCAGATGCCATGCTTTCGGGGGGCGGGTCAGTATTGCCGCCAAAGCAGGGGTTGCGGAGATGAACGGACAGAAAGGGGATCAGATAGGGGCGGTGAGCGGGTCCTGCAAGCTCCACAAAGAATCGTTGTCCCCGGACCTGCTCAAACAGCTCAACCAGACCGGGGTGGCGGTCATTCCCCTGGATGAAGATCTTCGCATGACCGGCAAGCTGTCTTTGAAAGCCTGCCAGCAGTATGCCATTGCCGATTTTGAACAGAACGTGATTCTGCTGGATACCGGCCATGCCAAGCTCATGACCCCGTTTTTTCCGCTGGACGCGCTCAGAAAAATTCCCGGACTGGAAAACGCCCGGTTTGAGGATCCTTATGCCGGCGGCATGGGCAATTCCGTGCGGTACATGGGCATGTCACCCAGGGATGACGCCCTGAAGGTGACGGGTGTGGACAACCTGTTCTGTGCCGGTGAAAAAGCCGGGCTCATGGTGGGCCACACTGAAGCCATCTGCACCGGGTCCCTGGCCGGGGTGAATGCGGTTCGGCAGGCGCAGGGAAAAACAGCGCTGGTGCTCCCGGAAGAATCGGTGATCGGAGATGCCGTCACCTATGTCCGGCAGCAGATGCAGACCCCGGAAGGACTCGGACTCAAATTTACTTTTTCCGGGTCGGTGCTGTTCGACCGGATGAAAGACAAGGGCCGGTATGAGACAGACCCGGCAGTGACTGACGTCCGGGTGGAAAAAGCCGGTCTGAAACATATTCTGGCATCTGTCCGGGACCGGTAGCTGTTTCAGGGACCGTCCGGACACGATGGAGAGACAGGATCATACAACCAAACATGTCAGACATGGAGGAAAGGCAATGAAAAAGTGGGGATATGTATTGCTGGCGGTATTGTGGATCGGGATCTGTGCAACAGGTCCCGCCTGGGCAGAGGCCCGGCAGGTGACCATTGCATTGGGGTCCGAACCCACCACCCTGGATCCGCAGATCCGGGAAGACGGGGGGGAGCGGGCCGTGAACGACAATATCTATGACACGGTGCTTGGCCGGACACCGGAAGGGGACCTGGTTCCGTCCCTGGCTGCAAAAATGCCCGAACTGGTATCCCCGGACACCTGGGAGGTGACGTTGCGGCCCGGTATCGTCTTTCACAACGGGGAACCCATGAATGCCGAGGCCGTGGTTTACAGCATCAAGCGGGTGATTGATCCGGATTTCAATTCCGAGCAGATCTCGTTTTTTTCGACCATCAAGGATGCGAAAGCCACTGATGATATGACCCTGCACGTGATCACCAACGGGCCGGATCCCATTCTGCCTTCCCGGCTGTACTGGCTCAAGGTGGTGCCGCCAGTGCATTCCAAAGATCCCAAATTTTCCGAAAAACCCGTGGGAACCGGCCCTTACCGGTTTGTGGCGTGGCAGCGGGGCCAGCACATCGATCTGGAGCGCAATGACGGTTACTGGGGGGATGCCCCGCAGATTACGTCGGTCCGGTACCGGTTCATCGAAGAGCCCGGGACCCGGCTGGCCGGTCTCATGGCCGGCGAGTTCGATTTGATCACCAATCTTTTGCCTGAGTTCACCAGCCATGTGCCCAAATCGGTGAATGTGCTGGGGCTGGAACACCCCATTATCATTCTCAATGCGGACAGCGGCATTACAAAAGATGTGCGGGTGCGCAAAGCCCTGAACCTTGCGGTGAACAAGATGGCACTGGCCAACGGCCTGTTTGAAGGATATGCCCAGGTGGCCCAGGGACAGCTGTTGAGCCCTTCTTTTTTCGGTTACAACGATGAGGTCCAGGCCTACGCGTATGATCCGGATCAGGCAAAAAAACTGATCGAAGAGGCCGGGGTCAAGGGGCAGGCCATCGAGCTGATCGGTACCAGTGGCCGGTGGCTCAAAGACCGGGACCTGGTGGAAGCCGTGGCCGGATACTGGGAACAGGCCGGTTTGAAAGTCAATGTACGGATTTTTGAATTCAATGAATACCTCAACCGGCTGTTCGATCGAAAGACAAGGGCCGACGCCATTTTTGTCGTGTCTTCCAACGAACTTTTAGATGCGGACAAAAGCTTTTCCGCCTATTACAAAGCCGGTGGTGTGGGGGCCTCCAACACGGATTCGACCCTGGCATCGCTCATCGATGCGGCCCGGTCAGAAACCGATGTACAGAAACGGGAAAGCCTGTATCACCAGGCCGTCCAGCGGGCCTATGACCAGGCCTATTTTGTGTGGCTTCTGAACATCGAGGACATCTACGGGATGAGCCAGCGCCTGGAATGGCCGGGCCGGGTGGATGCACGGCTGCTGATCCGGGAAATGACATGCCAATGATCCGTATCATGGTGATGCGGCAACAGGCCTGGGGGCCGGAAAACAGGGGCCGGGCCGCATAATGGGCCGGTTCATCTACAGGCGGTTGATCCACGGCCTGATCGTGATCCTGGGGGTGACCGTGATCGTGTTCGTGGTGACCCGCATGGTGGGAGACCCGGTTCAGGTGATGCTGCCCCTGGAATCCACCCCGGAACAACGGGCCGCCTTTGAAAAGAAACTGGGACTGGACCGTCCCATTCCGGTCCAGTTTGTGGAATTCGTAGGCAATATGGCCCGGCTGGATTTCGGTGAATCCCTCTGGCAGAAAAGGCCGGCCATGGAGATCGTGTTTGAAAAACTGCCCATGACCATCCTTTTGACTGCGGTGGGCATCGGGTTCGCCTGTGTCCTGGCGATTCCCTTAGGAATCGTATCGGCCCTGCGGCCCGGCGGGGTGGTGGACCGGGTCACGGTGTTCGGCAGTCTTTTGGGGTTGTCCGTGCCCCAGTTCTGGCTGGGACTGCTGTTCATCGTGGTGTTTGCCGTGCAGTTCAAGATTCTGCCCACCTCCGGGGCGGGAACGCCCTCCCATATCCTTCTGCCGGCCCTGACCATGGGGCTGCCTACCCTGGCCCGCCTGGTAATGCTGGTGAGGTCTTCCATGATCGACGAACTCAACCGGCAGTATGTCAAGACCAGTTTTGCCAAAGGACTGCCCTTTGTCCGGGTGGTGGGGCTGCATGCGCTTCGCAATGCCGGCCTGCCCATCATGACCCTGGTGGGATGGGAAGTGATCCGGTCTCTGGCCGGGTATTCCGTGGTGGTGGAAACCGTGTTCGCCTGGCCGGGCATCGGGTTGACCGCGATCCAGGCCATCGAGCGGGATGATCTGATTTTGATTCAGGCCATTGTGTTTACCGCAGCCGTGTGTGTGGTAGTGATCAACATTGCCATGGATTTTCTGTACAAACTCATCGATCCAAGGCTGAAACTGACATGACACAGCCCCGAACCGACACCCTGGAACAGGCCCTGGCGCAAAACCGGTTTGAATGGTGGGACAGCCTGTGTGAGCTGGGCCGGGAACTCAAGAGGGACAAGCCCGGATTGATCGGCGTGATCCTGATCACCTCCCTGGTACTCATGGCGGTGTTTGCCCCTTATATCGCCCCCCATGATCCGGCGGTCCAGGACCTGACCGCCCGGCTGGCCCCGCCGGTGTGGTATGACAAAGGCACCTGGAACCATGTGCTGGGCACGGATCATCTGGGCCGGGACGTGTTGTCCCGGGCCATTTACGGGGCCCGGGTGTCCTTGTGGGTCGGGGCGGCCGTGGTGCTTCTGGCCGGCGGTTTCGGCGTGGTCATGGGATTGATGGCCGGATACCTGGGCGGCCGCACCGACGCATTCATTATGCGGTGGATCGATACCCAGGTGGCGTTTCCAGGACTCCTGCTGGCCCTGATCATTTTAGCGGTCATCGGCCCCAGTCTGACCACGGTGGTGGTGGTGCTGGCCCTGAACGGGTGGATGGTGTACGGCCGGATGACCCGCAGTGCAGTGCTGGCCATCCGGCAGTCTCCGTATGTGGAGGCGGCGGAAGTGGTGGGATGCCGGTGGCCCCGGATCCTGTTCCGCCACATCCTGCCCAACCTGACCTCTCCGTTGCTGACCCTGGGTATACTGGAATTCGCACGCATCGTTCTGGCGGAAGCCGCGTTGTCGTTTCTGGGACTGGGGATTCAGCCGCCGGCCACGTCCTGGGGCCTGGATGTGGCCATGGGCAAAAATTACATGTTCATGGCCTGGTGGCTGGTGACCATTCCCGGGTGTGCCATTGCCGTGACGGTCCTGGCCATCAACCTGGTGGCCTCCTGGCTGCGGCTCATTTCCGATCCCCAGGAACGGGAAAAACAGTTTGCCCGGCACATGGCCGGAATCATGCGCAAAAAACTGCATGCCGGCCTGGAAAAAGAAAAAGAGGGGGTGTCACCATGACGGCATCTGAAAACACGCCGCTTTTGGAAGTGCGGGACCTGGTGGTCAATTTCTATACCCGGGGCGGGGTGGTCCAGGCGTCCCGCAGTGTCAGTTTTCAGGTGAATTACGGCCAGACTTTAGGCATTGTGGGGGAATCCGGTTCCGGGAAAAGCGTGGCGGTCCAGGCGGTCATGGGGTTGATCTTCACCCCCGGGCACATCGAAGGGGGCGATATCCTGTTCAAAGGCCGGTCCCTGCTGGATCCGGCCGGCAGAAAATTTGTCCGCCAGGTCCGGGGCAAGGAGATCGCCATGATTTTTCAGGATCCCATGACCTCCTTGAACCCGGTGTTCACCATCGGCACCCAGATCACCGAGGTGCTGCGCCATCACATGAACATGACCAAAGAACAGGCCCGGAAGCGGGCCATGGAATTGCTGGACATGGTGGATATCAGCGCGCCGGAAAAACGCCTGAAACAATATCCCCATGAGATGTCCGGGGGCATGCGCCAGCGGGTGATGATCGCCATGGCGTTGGCCTGCGAACCGCAATTGATTATCGCGGATGAGCCCACCACGGCCCTGGACGTGACCATTCAGGCCCAGATCCTGGAACTGCTGGCTGACCTGCAGCAGCGCTTGAACGTGTCCGTGATCCTGATCACCCATGATCTGGGGGTGGTGGCCCAGCTCTGCCACCGGGTGGCGGTGATGTATGCCGGCCGGATCGTGGAGGTGGGGGATGCGGACCAGGTGTTTGCGTCTCCGGTACATCCTTATACCAGAGGCCTGATCCGGGCCACGCCCCGCCTGGATGTGGTGACTGAAAAAATGGTGTCCATTGACGGGGTGCCCCCGGATCTGATTTCACCGCCCAGGGGGTGCGCGTTTTTTCCGAGGTGCGATCAGGCCGGCAAAGAGTGCTCCCGGATGCAGGCGTTGATCGCGCTGGGGGATGACCGCCATGTGTCCTGCTGGTGTGCGGCAAAGGAAACTGCCAGATGACCGGTCAGGAACGCCATGAAACAAACGCTTCACCCCTGGTGACGGTGAAGGACCTGAGCGTGCTGTTCGATGCGGGCCGGGCCGGGTTCTGGGGAAGAAAACGCTTGACCGTGCACGCCGTGGAAAACGTGAGTTTTGACATTCATCCCGGAGAGACCTTAGGATTGGTGGGGGAATCCGGTTCCGGTAAAAGCACCACCGGCCGGGCCATCCTGGGCCGGGTCCCGGTGTCCGGGGGGCGGATTTTTTTTCAGGGCAAAGAGATCACCCATGCCGGAAAAACCCGGGTGCGGGAACTGAGCCGGGACATGCAGCTGGTGTTCCAGGACCCTTATGCCAGCCTGAATCCCCGCATGAAAATCATCGATATCGTGGCCGAACCCCTGCTGGTGCACGGAGTGGTGAAGACGACCCGGCAGGCGGCTAAGGAAGTGGCCCGGCTCCTGGAACTGGTGGGTCTGCCCCCGGATGCCGGGGCCCGGTATCCCCATGCCTTCAGCGGGGGCCAGCGCCAGCGGGTGGGCATTGCCAGAGCGCTTGCCCTGAAACCCAGATTTATCGTGGCGGATGAGCCGGTCAGCGCCCTGGATGTGTCCATCCGGGCCCAGGTGGTGAACCTGATGCAGGATCTGCAAGGGCAGTTCGGGCTGTCCTATCTGTTCATCGCCCATGATCTGGCCGTGGTCAGGCATATCTCCCACCGCATTGCCATCATGTATGCCGGCAATATCGTGGAACTGGCGGACCGGCACCTGATCTATGAGTCTCCGGTGCATCCGTATACCAAAGCCCTGCTCTCCGCCGTGCCGGTGCCCGACCCCCCGGTGCAGCGGGCCCGACGGCGCATCACCTGCCCCGGAGAACCGCCCAATCCCCTGAATCCCCCGACAGGATGCCGGTTTCAGTCCCGGTGTCCCCATGTCACCCAAACCTGCCGGGAAGCCGCCCCGGTGCTGACACAACGCCGGCCCGGACAGGTGGCTGCCTGCTGGAACTGTTGAGGGTTTTTGAAGGATATTTGACAGGGGGGCGGCAACAGGGTACATATAACCTTGACATGGTTTGATCTGTTGGCCGGTGTATTCCGGCAGTGAATGAGCTGAATTCGCAAAAACTCAAGATGGGGAGTAATGTAAATGAAGAAACGGTCACTCAAGTTTAAAATGATTGTGGGAGGGATCCTGGCTGTTGTGATTCCGATCCTGTTTATTGGCACCTTTTCAGTCATGAGATCATCTGATGCATTGATGCATGCTGAAAAACAAAAAGTCCAGCAGGTTGCAAAAGATCTGGCAGCCATGGCTGAAGTGACGATTGCACAGGAAATCAAACTGGCCAGACAGATGGCTGTGAATCCGCTGGTGATCGATGCGGCGGCCAAGGTTCTGGAATCGGGCATGGAGCAGGCCGAAGCGGAGCTGAAAGCACTGGATGATTTTTTTGTCTCATTACACCGGCAGGTGGGACAAGGGTATGACCTGATGTTTGTGGCGGATGCAAACGGGTTCACCATTTCGGACAGTACCGGTGGCACCCGTCGGCTCAAAGGGGATTCAGTGGCATCCAGGGATTATTTCCAGGCGGCAAAGGCGGGAAAAACCAGTGTCGGAACCCCTGTCCGGTCCATGGCCAGCGGCAATCCCATTTTTGTCGTTGCGGTGCCTGTCAAAAATTCAGCCGGCCGGTTCATTGGTATTTATGGGTCTGTGATCAAACTGGATGCACTGTCTGATCAAATCACCCAGGTCCGGCTGGGAAAGACGGGATATCCGTTCATGGTGGATGGGAAAGGCGTTGCCATCGCGCACCCGGTCAAAGAATTTATTTTTGACATCAATATCAGCGAATTAAAAGGCATGGAGCGGATTTCAAGCCGGATGACCGCGCTGGAAACCGCTGTGGAGAACTACCAGTTCCGGGGCGTTGACAAGATAGCGGGATTTGCACCGGTACAATCCGCCGGGTGGAGTATTGCCGTTACCCAGGATGAGGCGGAATTCATGGGGCCGATACATACCATTCGGAATATCATTCTGGTGAGCGGCGGTGTTTTTCTGATTCTGACGGTGTTGGCAGTGCTCTGGTTCGCCAGAAGCATTACCCTGCCCATCACCCGGATTATCAATGGCCTTGGGGAAGGATCGGATCAGGTCGCATCCGCGTCCGGTCAGGTGTCCTCCGCGAGCCAGTCCCTTGCCGAAGGGGCTTCCGAGCAGGCGGCTTCCATTGAAGAAACCTCGTCATCCATGGAAGAGATGTCTGCCATGATCCGGAAAAATTCTGAAAATGCCGATATGGCGGATGGGTTGATGAAGGAAGCGAATCAGGTGGTGACGGCGGCCAACGAGTCCATGGAACAGTTGACGGTTTCCATGGAAGATATTTCCAAAGCCAGTGAAGAGACATTTAAAATCATCAAGACCATTGATGAGATCGCGTTTCAAACCAACCTGCTGGCGTTGAACGCAGCGGTCGAAGCTGCCAGGGCCGGTGAAGCCGGTGCCGGGTTTGCCGTGGTGGCGGATGAGGTGCGCAATCTTGCCATGCGGGCCGCGGATGCGGCCAAGAATACGGCCCAGCTCATCGAGGGAACCGTCAAGAAGATCAATGGCGGGGCCAAACTGGTATCCACCACCAATGATGCATTCACTCAGGTTTCCCAGAGCTCGGCCAAGGTGGGATCCTTGATTGCGGAGATTTCAGAGGCCACCAAAGAGCAGGCAAACGGGATCGAGCAGGTCAATATCGCCATCACCGAGATGGATAAAGTGGTGCAGCAGAATGCGGCCAATGCGGAAGAATCCGCTTCCGCGTCTGAACAGATGCATGCCCAGGCGGAACAGCTCAGTGAATATGTCAGGGCACTGGTGGTGCTGGTTACCGGAGAGACGCAAAGTATCGGTTCTGCCGGACGGCATAAACCGGTTCGCAGGCAGGGTAATGAGGCAAAACGGTCAGGTGCGGTTCAGAAAAAAAAGCTTGCCGATACCCGGAAACAGCTGCCCGGCAAATCCGGTGAAATGAGGCCGGATCAGGTGATCCCTTTTGATGAGGATGACGACTTCAAGGATTTTTAGCGATTCAAAAAAAACCATTGTCACCTGAGCATGGTGTCGTTCAGGCGGAAAAATCCGGTCATGTGTTTGAGCCAGAACGCATCGAATACCAGGTTGTCACTGTGAAAGGTGATCGCCCGGCGGCGTTTTTCAGACACATAGATCAGGTGAAGCCGGCCGTTGTCTTCGATGTGAAATACCATGGCTGCCAGTTCGTTGTCCAGTACCAGGAGGTCACCGTTTTGAACCTTGCCCTCGTCGACCGGCCTGACATTTTGCAGCAGGTTTTCCATTGGCAGATATCCGTGATAGGTCAGGCCTGCCTGCCGGGCCGCCTTGGTATAAATGGCGAAAAACAGATAGGAGTTGTCCGATGTTCCGGATCTCAGGGGATTGCCGCCGTATTCATAGGGTGTTCCGATGAACTGCCGGGCCGTTTCCGGAATATTTTGCCGGAAAACTTCCCGGGCCGAAGCGGCTGAAGATCCTGGTTCAGGCTTGCCTGCAACAGGGTCTTTATCCGTTTGAACGCCCCATGCACAGACCGTGTTCATTAATAACCACAGGGTGATGAAAATAAATTTTTTCATGATTTTTCCTTGTGCTCATGACCCTTAATACTTATAAAGATAAGGTATTGTACTGAAAAAAACAAGCCGTATCCGGAAAGGTTTCAGGATGCGGTCCGATTTTGGCGGCAGGCCACTGAGAAGGAACAAGACGGATATCATGAAAATTGTTACCACCCATAAAGGAACGGATTTCGATGCCCTGGCCAGCCTGGTGGCGGCCACTCTCATTTATCCGGACGCCCGCCCGGTCATTCCCGGGGAAGTGAATCAGAATCTCAAGCCGTTTCTGGCCATTCACAAGGATGTATTCGGCGTTCTGCCCCCCGGCGAAGTCAATCTGGACCAGGTGGAAACTCTGATTGTGGTGGACACCCATTCCTGGACACGGCTGGACCCCCGCCTGTCGGTGTTAAAGGAAAAACCGGACATCGAGATCATTGTCTGGGATCATCATTCCCACGGTGATATCAAAGCCACACACAGTCATATCAGGGAAACCGGGGCGTGTATCACGCTGCTGGTCGATGAAATACAGAAAAAACGGACACTGCTCACGCCTATCCAGGCCACCCTGTTTCTGATCGGGCTGTATGAAGATACCGGCAACCTGACGTTTCCCTCCACACTCGGAGAAGACGCCCATGCCGCCGGGTTTCTTCTGGACAGAAAAGCGGATCTGACGATTCTGGCCACATTCCTGAAACAGGCCTATGTCAGGCAGCACAAGGACATTCTTTACGAGATGATCCGGAAAAGCGAAACCGTCAAGCGGTCCGGCTTTTCCGTGGGGTTTTCGATACTGGATATTGAAGGCAGGATTCAGAACCTGGCCATGGTGGTGCAGATGTATCGGGAAATCATCAATGTGGATGCCGCCTTCGGTATTTTCCGGGATATCGCCCAGGACAAGTGCATGGTGATCGGCCGAAGCGGGGTGGATGAGATCAATATCAGTCTGATCATGAGAAGCCTGGGGGGCGGGGGGCATCCAGGTGCCGGATCCGCCTTGATCAAGGCGGCCAATCCTGAAGTAATCCAGGAGATGATCATGGAACTGATCAGCGGGAATCAGCAGACTTCGGTGATGCTGTCGGACATAATGTCCTATCCGGTGGTCAAGGTGTATGAAGACACCCCGGTGGAAGAGGTGATCAAAATTCTTCGGGAGCTGGGATGTACCGGTTTGCCTGTGGTGGACAGCCAGGACGGCCTGGTGGGGGTCATATCCCGGCGGGATCTGAAAAAAATCCGTCAGACCAAACAGATGACCGCACCGGTCAAGGCGTTCATGACACGGAACGTGGTCACCATTTCCCATGACCGGAGTGCGGTGGAAGTGGCCAGGCTCATGATCAAGCATGACATCGGCCGGGTTCCGGTGGTCAAGGACGGAAAAATGATCGGAATCGTCACCCGGTCCGATGTGATGATGTATTTTTATGACATGCTGCCGGATTGAGCAGACATTTTGAGTCTGGCAGCGGCCTTGACCGCCAGCTTTTCCCTGAAAATTTTGGCGTTGTGCCGGATGTCCACGGGAAACTGTTTCTCAATGAAAATATGGTGAATCTCCCCGGTCAGGGGATTGGCCCGGGCCAGGGCCGCCAGTTCCGCAATCAGGGTTTTCGGGTTGTCAATTCGTTCCAGAGGTTCCACAAACACCACCGGTACCTGACTGCCCATGGGGCCGACTCCGGTCAATGCGCTGCGGAACACCGCCGGATGGTTGTTGAAGATCGCTTCCACCGGAATGGTGAACAAAGTCCCGTTTTCCGTGACCACCCGGTGGCTTTTTCTGCCGCAGAACCAGATCCTTCCTTTGGAATCCATCCATCCCAGGTCCCCCATGCGGTGCCAGAACCGGCCGTCGGAATCCGGAATCTTGGCCTGGAGGTCCGCTTCCCGGTTGTTGAAATAATGCTCCGTGACCAGATCGGCCCGGACCGTGATCTCTCCCACCTGTTTGTCGGACACCAGCAGAGACTCCCTGAGCTGGGTGATGGGGCCGTCCGTGATCTTGATCAGACAGACCTTTGTGTCGCAGATGGGTCGGCCGATGCACATGCCGAACCCTTTTTCCGTCAGAGCCCTTGTTTCGGACAGAATTTCATCCGATGCAATGGAGATGACCGGCACCGCTTCCGTGGCCCCGTAAGGGGTGTGGATCAACGCATCTTCGGACAGCAGGGCAGCGAACTGTTCAATATTGGCCGGTGACACCGGGGCACCGGCAGACACCACCCGGCGCAGGGACGGCAGTTTGATGCCGTGCTCTTTGCCGTGTTTTCCCACCCGGTTCAGCAACGCCGGAGATGCGAACATATTGGTGACTCCGTGGTTCTCGATGGCTTCGATGATTTTGTCCGGATTGGCTTTGGCCGGCCGGGTGGGATCCATGTCCGGTATGACGGCGGTCATGCCCAGGGCCGGGTCGAACAGGGCGAACAACGGAAATGTGGGCAGGTCGATTTCGTCGGGCTGGATCTTGAAATGGGCCTGAATCTGTCGGATCTGGGCGTCAAAGTTGCCATGGGTGTAAACCACGCCTTTGGCAGGCCCCGTGGACCCGGTGGTGAACACGATGGCCGCGGTTTCGTCCCGGGCGGTCCGGGCCGGGGTGAACGAATGCTGTTCATTGGACAGCAGCTGCCGCAGGGTATGCCCCCCCCAGAACCACCGGCGGCCCACGGTGACCCAGTGCTTGATCTGGCTGAAATATTTGGGTTTCACCAGTCTGAGCACATGGGCTTTTTCAATGCCGATGAACGCTTTGGGCCGCCCCTGGTGCAGGCACTGCACCATCCGGTCGATGCCCATGCCCGGATCCACCACCACGGGCACGGCCCCCACCTTGAACATGGCAAACACAATCATGAAGAATTCCATGCCCGGCGGGACCATGAGAATGGTCCGGGTGCCCCGGGTGATGCCGATGCCTTCCAGGCCGGCGGCCAGGCGGCTGGACAGTGCGTCCAGCTGTTTGAAGGTCAGGTGGCTGTAAAGGACCTGGTTGTTTCTGTCCCGGCCGGCCGGGTACACCACAGCCCGTTTGTAAGGCATTGTCCGGGCCGTTTTTGTCAGGCTTTCGGCAATATTGGCATAAGCGGTCATAAAGTCCTTTTAAACATGTAAGGTTCAACGCAACTGGTGCCGGCGGATCTGTCACAATACATTCATCCAACATGACAAATCAAACCAGGGCCACGCCATCAAGAGATCAGAAACCGGTGAATCCGGTCAGCGGTCTGATCAGGCTTGTCTTCAAACAGATAGTGGCCGGCATCTTCATACACATGGGATTCTGCGCCCGGCAGTCTTTTCAGAAATTCATCCAGAAAACAGGTGTCAAACACAAAATCTTTTGCTCCCCATAACAACAGCACCTGGCCCGGGTTCAGCCGGTGAATCCTTTTGTCCACCCGGGCCACCACCTCCCAGGCGGGATCTGTCGGAGTCAGGGGAATGTCCTGGACAAATCTCAGTGTGGCGATGCGGTTCCGGGGACTGTTGTATGGGGCGGTGAGGCCTTTTTTGACTTCCGGCCGCAACCGGGTGCAGGCCCCCATATATAGGGCCCCCTGGGCAAACAGGTTCAGCCCCAGAACTGCGGGGACAGAAAACCAGTCCAGGTATTTCACCATCCACAGCATCCAGGGAAACCGTTTGGTTTTTGGCAGAAAAAATCCGGACGTATTGGTGATCACCACCCGGTTCACCCGGTCCGGATGATCCAGGGCCCAGGCCAGGCCGATCATGCCGCCCCAGTCGTGAACGATGAGATCCAGTCTGCCTTCGGGCACGGTGCGGTCCAGAAAGGCACCCAGGTCCGCCACCCGGGAGGCCAGAGTGTAGTCGTATTGTTCAGGAGACGGCTTGTCGGAAAACCCGCACCCGATATGGTCCGGCACCAGGGTCCGGAACTCTTTGGACAGCCGGGTCACAAGATGCCGGAAATAAAAGGACCAGGTGGGATTGCCGTGAACCATGACCACGGGCGAACCTGTGCCTTCATCCAGGTAGTGGAGCCGATGGCCGTTGATGTCCAGATAATGGGGGGCAAACGGGTATTCCGTCTCAAATTCCCTGGTGGAAAAGACCCGGCCGTTGATGCGCCGGCAGGTTACCATTCCACCCCCAGGACATAACAGTTGAGCCCGGAGCCCACCCCGATGAAGGCCACAAAATCGCCGAGCTGCAGAAACCCCCGTTCATCGGCAATGGCCGCGGTGATGGGCAGGGACACCGTGCCGATGTTACCCAGGAACGGAAACGTGGAAAAATCCTTTGCCATGTCCAGGCCCAGGGCCGCATAGAACCGCTGGTGGTGGATGGCCCCCACCTGGTGGCCGATCACCTTGTCCGGCTGGTCATCGGTGAGGCCGAACTCCTGCTTCAGGGCCTGGAAGGTCTGTGTGGCTAAGACCAGTCCGTTTTCCAGGACCTCGTTGGCCCGGGTCCGCATGATCACTTTGGCTGTTGTGGGCATACCTTTTTCATCAAACCGCCAGTAGCACAGATCATGGTGCTGGATGGCATTTTTCACCACCCCGCCTCTGAGGCGGTGGTGGCGCAGGCCCTCATCGCCCAGGGTCCCGTCGGTGAGCAGCACGGCGGCCGCACCTGATCCGCCGGTCATGGTGGCCACGGTGTCCTTGTAGAACTCGACGCTTTTGTGGGTGTTGATCTCTTCAATGGTGCTGTCCACGATCTGCCGGGCCGTTTCACAGGAAACCACCAGGCCGGCCTTGATATTGCCCAGCTGGATCTCGTTGGCCACCTGGACCATGCCCGTGACCATGCCCAGGCACGCGGATTTGACGTCATACACATGGGCGTCTGGTCCAATATTGAGCTGGTGGGCGATGTGGCAGGAAGTGGCTGGTTCAAATCCGTCCTGGCACACCCCGCAGAACACCAGGGCACCGATGTCGGAGGCATCGATGCCGGCATGGTCCAGCGCCCGCCGGCCGGCCACGGCCGCATGCCCGGCCAGGGTGTGGTCTTCGTCCCAGTATCTTCGTTCCCGGATCCCGGTCAGGGCTTCCAGCTGGCCGGGCTGGAACCCGACGGCATCGAAAAACGGTTTGAGCCGTTCCTCTATCTGGGCTGTGGTGACGATGTGGGGGGGCAGTTCATACCCGAATGAGGAGATAAAAACATTGGTGTATTTCATTTGTGTCTCCACACGTGTCTGAGATGGTTCAGGGTGACCCGGGTCAGGGTCATGCCCATGTCTTTATACAAAACGATGCGCAGGTCGTCGGCAAACATGTGGGCGTCAGCGGTCACGAACGGCTGTCCGGCATCCGCCTTATATCCCATCTGTTTGATGTCGATCTCATACCTGGCTTTTTTGGTGGCGGGCGTCACCGGTCCCCGGCATTTGAGGTCGCTTTCATTGTGCGGCAGCACGTCAAACCGGGCCAGGGGGTCCGGGCTTACCCATCCCATGCGCTGGACAAAGATGCGCAGGGCATGGGCGCAGCACTCGTACATCAGCGTGCCGGGCATGACCGGATCATCGATGAAGTGACAGGTCAGAAACCAGGCATCCGGGTGGATGTCCGCCTCAGCCACAATGGATCCCAGCCCGTATCGGCCGCCTTTGGGATCAAAGGACAGCACCCGGTCGATCAGGTGCATGGGGCCGCCTGGCAGGCGCTGGGCTTCGCCCAAAGAGATACCGGCAAAATCGGGGCCGAATGCGGCGGCCAGGTTGCCGTGCCTCAGGTGCCGGACCTGCTGGTCGTTAAATGATGCCGGCACAGCCGGCACCAGGGGCTCGAACCGGGGACCGGACCGGGTATGCGGGCTCTCTGACCGGCTGTCAGGTCGGTTATCGAGCCGGGTGCCGGGGTGACTATCGGGCTGGTTTTCGGACCCGACCGGTTCCCTGTCCTGTTTTTTGAGCACGATCCCGCCGGAGTGTTCCACCTCCTGTTCCGTGAAAAAACCGGCACATCCGTCCCGCATGGAGATGAAAAGCCGGCCGTCGATATATCCCTGATAATGGAAAAAGAACAGGTACACCTCCCCCTGCTTGAGAAACCGGTCGATGCAGATGTGGTATTCAATGGTTTCTCCGGGTTGGGGCAGTGATCTGTGAAACGTGACTTTGGCATCCAGGAGCCGGTATCTGCGACGGCCTTTGACCACATGGTCGATGCCCAGATAAGAACATAAAAAAAGATCGGCCTGGCCTGCTTCGATGGAAATGGACACCGGTGCCGCGCCCCCGTCCAGGTACCAGGCCCCTTGCACCACATCGTGCCGGGTGATGATTTTCCCGGGCCCCAGGGAGCATTGGGTGCCTTCGATGGCCATGATCCGGTCCACCAGCATCAGGGGGGCATCCGGCAGTCTTACCCGCACCGGATAGGTGTCGATGATGTCAAAGTCCGGTCCCAGAACTTTTCCGGCACGGCCCACGGCAAATTCCATGCACTGGTCCCGGGTGAACAGCGGGGAATCGGAGATGGACGGCGGATTGTCGGTGTGACGGCATGGCGGACCGGAACAACGGTTTTTCGTCACGGCGGCGGCAGCCCGGGTCAATGCCGCGAACTGGTCCTGCAGATGGCCCATGTTGGTCTGGGTCAGGGCCAGGAATTTTTCATGGGTCCGGGCCGTGATACCGGATGTCTCAGACAGGATTTCCGGATTCAGGGGCACGGATCTGGAACAGGTGCCGGTATGGGGCAGGGGAGATGGTGCGGCCTGGGGCATCAAAGGGGTGGTGTCCGGCCGGGGATCCAGGATCAAAATCAGGTCTTCGGGAATGGGCGGTTTTGTGGTGCAAATAGTGATAATATCCGGCCGTCTTGAAAACACAGGTGCGGAATGGGTTTTGTCAGACCGGGTAACCGTGTCAGATCCGGTGGCCGGGGCAGATCCGTCCGGGGCCTGGGCAAGCAGGCAGAAGGCGGCTGCTCCGTCCCGGGTCATGGCGGCGGCAATGGCCCGCCGGGTTCCGGCGGGGGGGGCCGGCCAGGGTGCGGCTGTTTCCGGAACCATAAACCCGCCGGAGGTCAGTCTCTGCAATTCAGGGCCGGGCCGGAACCCGGAGACAGTGTGATGATGCAGGCAGACAGCGGAATGCATCACAGACAGCAGCCCGGATACGCCCCGGGTATCTCCGGCCGTGCCGGCGGTCCACCCCAGAACGCAGGGGGTGTCGGACGGATTCCGGATTGCAGCCATATCCCCCAGGACCCGGGCTTCCGCCGCTCCCGGGGAACCGTATCCACCGGAATGGGTGGTGAAAAGGCCGATTGTCGAAAACGGGACTCCGGCACTGGCCAGGACCTGTTTCAGGGCAGCCGGATAATCAACATCGCGCAGATCTTGATCGATGGAGGGAACAGAACCGCCGCTGCTGCCGGAAATTTCCTCGATCACGGCATAGATCCGGTCCCTGTTCCGGACCGCATCGGCCAGCCGTTTGATTACCACAGCCGCAGCCCCTTCGGCCGGCCGGGTCCCCCGGGCGGGATGACAGGCCTGGTTCAGGCAGAAGGACCGGATATCGCCGGCCATGTCCACACTGGCGCAGACAAACCAGTCGGTCTCTCCGGCTGCCAGGGACCGGGTTCCCACGTCCAGGGCTTTGATGCCGGATGCCGCATCCGCCGACACCGTGAAGCAGGGGCCGCCCAGTTTGAATTCCCGGGCCGCCCGGGAAGCGGCAATGCCGCCCAAAGCGCCCAAGGTGCGGTTGAATGTCAACGGAGGGGACAGCTGATCCAGCCGGGCGTTATCCAGAGCATGGGCATACCACCGCAGGGAAAAATCCGTGGCCCCGAAGTCAAAATCGATGCCCACAGCACACCCGGCCCGGGTACGCGGGCCTTGCTCCGGTGTCGGCCGGGAAGAGATCCCGGCATCGGTCAGCGCCATTTTGACCGCCTTGAGCAGCACCAGGTGCTGGGGCAGGATGTCCGGTATCTGGACCGGGGGAATGTGAAATTCATCGACAGTCAGTGACAGGGTGTCCAGAAATCCGGCATCGAGCACAGCATGATCTGCAGACAAATGACCGGTCCGCCGCCACCGGGTGACGGCCGGTGCCGGTGCCGGGGAAGTCCGGCCCAGGATCAAGTCCGTGAACTGATTCAGGTCCGCGCAGTCCCCGGTGAGTACCCCCATGCCCACGATGGCGTATTGGTCCGGGTCTTTGAGCCGGGCAATAGGGGCATCCGGAGATGTGTTTGCCGCGGATGATGACGTCGTTGAAGAGGCGGAAATCTCTGAGGAAGCAGCCGGTGATGGGGCATCCGGAGATGAGGCAGTCAGTGATGAGGCGGCCGCTGACGAAGAATGACCCGGATACGATCGTGATCCCGGATATTCCTCCACCAGGACATGGGCGTTGATTCCGCCGAACCCGAAAGCGGAGACTCCGGCCCGTCTGGGTTGTCCAGGTTTTTGAGGGCACCAGTCAACGGCACGGGTCTGAACCTGGACCCGGGTGCCTTCCAGAGGATGGCTGTCGGGCAGGGCCGTGAAATTGCAGGAAGGCGGCAGCATCTGCCGGTTCATGGCCAGAAGGGTTTTGATGAGCCCGGCGGCCCCGGCAGCCGTGAGCAGGTGACCGATATTGGATTTCACCGACCCGATGGCCAGGGGGGTCTCCAGGCAGTCATGCCGCTCCAGAACACCCCGGATGCTGGCCAGCTCCACCTTGTCGCCCACCGGGGTCCCGGAGCCGTGGCACTCCATGTACTGAAGATGGGCCGGGGTCAGGCCGGCCATGTCATACGCGGCGGCCATGGCCCGCACCTGGCCTTCGGAAGCCGGTGCCACCAGATTGCCGTCAATGTCGTTGGACACGCCCCACCCTCTGATCACCCCGTGGATGGTGTCTCCGCAGGCCAGGGCGTCGTCCAGTCGTTTGAGGACCAGGATTCCGCACCCTTCTCCCACCACCAGGCCGTCGGCCCGCCGGTCGAACGGGGCGCACCGTCCGGACGGTGATAATGCCGCCAGCTGGGTGAATCCGACCTGGGTGTACAGGCAGTCGGGCCGGGACACCCCGCCGGTGACCATGACATCGGCCCGGCCGGTCAAGAGCTGCTCGCAGGCCAGCTTTACTGCGACCAGGGAAGAGGCGCAGGCTGCGTCCAGGGTAAAACTGCCGGCTTTCAGGTTCAGGGCCCTTGCCAGGATCGCGGCCGGACCTGAAACCATGCTGCAGGCCAGGGTGTCCGTCGGGGTCGCGGTCTTAGGATTCCGGCGGCACAGCAGGTCCCGGGAAAATGCGGATGCCGTGTCCGTGGGAAGGGCGATGGCGGCCAGAATCACGCCGGTGCGCTGTTTCAGATCTTTTGACAGGTGGCAGTTTTGGCAGGCGGTTCTGCCGGCATCCAGTGCCAGCTGGTGAACCGGGTCCAGCCCGGCCAAAAGGGCTTTATCCAGATCCAGTCCGGCCGGATCAAACGAAAAATCAGTGATCAGACCGGCCCGGTCCGAAACGGCCCGGTCCGGCCCGGGGGAGGAAACCACCATTTTGATGACCGGTGCAACCCACCGGTGAGGCGGAACCTGAATGATATGCTGTTGTCCGTTCAGGATATGGCGGATGAACGGTTCAGTATCATTGGCGCCTGGAAAAATGCCGGCCATGGACACCACGGCGATATGCGGGGCATGGAATGTCATAGGGGGTCATATAATGGAGGAGAAAAAGGATTTCAAGACATGGGTGTAAAATTTGTGTAAAATTTCCGAAAACTTAAAAGAAAACCAGGTAAAATCCCTGAATCACGGGCCGGGCCAGCAGGAAGGCGGTGATGCCCATCAAAAAAACCGCAAGGGTTCTATCCAGCCGGTTTTCCGGCCTTCGTTCGACATATCCCAGAATCCATCCGACAGCCATGCCTCCCAAAAGACCCCCGGCATGGCCCCAGTTGTTGATGTTGGGCAGCAGAAATCCGATCAGAATCAGGCTGAAGATCCATCCGGAGGTCTGCTGATACACCCGCTGTCCCCAGGCACCGCCCCTGGATTTCCCAAAATACAGCAGTGCGCCGATAAGCCCGCACAACCCCGAGGAAGCCCCGATGGTCAGCGGCACGTTCCCCATTACGGACAGCAGAAACCCGAGGGCGCCGGAAAGGGTATAGATCGTGAACATCCGGTATATGCCGTACTCGGCCATGACCAGCGGGGCCACGGTCTTGAGGGCCAGCATGTTGAACACGATGTGCAGCAGGCTGCCGTGAAGCCAGTTGGCCGTGATCAGCGAGTCCCATGCCTGAAAGGCCTGGATGGGGATTTTGCCGGATGCGCCTAAAAACATGAGCGCGTCCGCGGACGGACTCAGGGCGCTGAAGGGATTGAATCCGGTGTGCATGGAAGAACCGCTGAAAATCAGGCTGATGACATACAGGATCACATTGACACCGATGACGGTGTTCAACACCCGGGCCGGGGTGATGTTGCCTGAATAGGATTCATGGAAGCGCATATATGGACTCAATCTGTGACATTAAAAAAATCAGTCAAAAGGAAGGGCTTTTGTCAGAATTTCCGCCAGAGACTCGTTGATGAAAGCCTCCAGTTTTTTACGGGAAAAATGCCATTCCGTACGTGTCAGGGTCAGGACAATGGGAATGGTGGAAAGCTGCTTTTTATCCGGGGTTCCCAGATAAAATGTCAGGTCGATGACCAGGGCCATGTCGGTGATGATGCCTTTTTTTTCCGCGGTGCACTCAAACCGGTTGATGTCCGCGGCCAGTGTATGGGTCAGATGGTCAGACGTCTGGGACATGCCTTGCAACGTGACCGGCCGGCCGGGAATCAGAGAGACCGAAAACCCGTGTTGTTCCAGATAGCTCCGGCTGACCCGGGTCAGGGTGGCGGCCAGATTCTGGTCGGTGACCGCAAAAATTTCCTTCCGTCCGCCGGGCAGGTCCCGGAACCCGACATATCCCCGGGCCGTTTCGAGCCGTTTGTCGGCAAAACGGCTCAGTCCCATTGACCGGTGTCGTTCCGGAGCTGTCATTGCGGAAGGGTATGACAGGTCAAGGTATTTGGGGCCGGAGGCCGCACATCCGGTCAGCATCAGTGCGGCCATCACCAGGCCGGCCATCCGTCCGGAAAAAAACTGTCTGAAAAAATCAAAACGCGGAAAACCCGTTGCCATGGTTTGTCTGTCCTTATGGGGTGTTGATCTCAGTTCAGTTTGACCGGTTTGATGCTAACGGCGGCCAGGTATTCCCTGACCCCGCCTAAGGTCAGGGCGAACATTTTCGATCCGGTGAGCATGGCCACGGCGTTGTCCGGAAATCCGCAGGCCCGGGCAAACGCCGGTCCCATGACGGCGGATGGGTCAATGGTGTCCCCGGCGGTGTGTTTCATCTGTTCGACATAGGTGTCCAGGCGTTCCTTGAGGATCTTGAAGTAATCAATGGGCTGACCGGTGGTGGTTTCCGTGAGAGTGGAAATGTTTTGGGAAAACTCCTGGATCATCTGCCAGAACGCGTCGGACAGGATTGGTTTGTTTTTGTCGCTGACAGGCATGAAAAAGGAGATCCCCCATCCCACTGCCAGAATTTTCAATATGCCCAGTTCATATTCTAGGGTGACCCGGTTTAGGCCGGATTCGGCGGGCAGGGATTGGAGAATGGTTTTCAGGTCGGTCCGGTCAACGGCAAACGCGGCAAGGTTCCGGGCGGTTTCCTCCACGGTCAGGTGCATGGACGGGTTCTGAGCGGTCATAAACAACTTCCTTTAGGGTATACAAAAAAACGCATTTATGGCATAACATACAGCATTCAACCGGAAATATCCAGAAAGGAAAGGGGCAAGTCTTGGCAAAGATTCAGATCACACTCAAACTGTTTGCCACCCTGGCGCCGTATCTGCCCGAAAATGCCGATCAGTTTCAGATTGAAGCGGGCACAACCGTGCAGGAACTCATCAGGTCTCTTCAACTGCCCTCCGATGCCGTGAAACTGATTTTCGTGAACGGCAGAAAACAGGACACCACCTATGTGCTTGAACCCGGAGACCGGCTGGGACTGTTTCCGCCGGTGGGAGGAGGATGATCGTCATGACCATCGGACCGGAACGTTATGACCGGAATTTTGAGACCCTGACCCGGGAACAGCAGGCCATCCTTGAAACTTCCCGGGTGGCGGTCCTGGGCCTGGGGGGCCTGGGGGGCGGTGTCAGTGAAATGCTGGCCAGAACCGGTGTGGGACACCTGACCCTGATCGACGGGGATGTGTTCGAACCCAGCAACCTGAACCGGCAGCTGTTCTGTACCGAAGACCTGGTGGGAACCGCCAAGGCCCTGGCCGCTGAAAAACGGATCCGGGCGGTCAACTCCACAGTGCAGGTCACGGCCGTTCACCAGTATGCCGATGACAACACCCTGTATGACCTGATCAAAAACAGCGACCTGGTTGTGGACTGCCTGGATTCCATCCACACCCGGTTCATGCTCCAGGCGGCGGCAGGAAAGGCCCGGATTCCCCTGGTGGCCGGGGCCATTGCCGGGGTGACCGGTCAGGTGACCGTGATCTTTCCGGAAGACAAAGGATATGAACTTATCTACGGCAAAAAAGAGCACCTGCCGGCAAAAGGCATCGAGTCCCGCACCGGCAACATTTCCTACTGCGCCCTGATGGTGGCGGCGATCCAGTCCTCGGAATGCATCAAGGTGCTGCTTGACAGGGGTGAGATTCTTCGCAACAAACTGCTGATCATGGAACTGTGGTCCAATTCTTTTGAAGTGATGGATCTGATATGACACACACAGACTGCATTCTGTCAAGGATATGGAACCATTTTTTGGACGGTATGAATCAGTTCCATGATGCTGGCGGGTTTTTTGAAAGTGGCGTCAAACAGGTTGTAATCAAGCAGCCATGGGGTTCCTGACATGCCAATGACCGGCACGCTGTCCCCATAAAGGGTTTTGACTGTGGCTGCCACATCATTGCCTGAGAGCCCGGGCATCACGACATCGGTGAGCACACAATCATATCGGCACTCCCTGATTTTTTCGATGGCGTCCTCCCCACTGACGGCGGTGTCTATACAATATCCCTGCCGGGACAATACAGTGGTCAGCAATCGTAATATTGCCTGTTCATCATCCACAACCAGGATTTGCCTGGGATCGGTATCAGTCATGCAGGTTTTTCCTTTCATTGGTTCTCAAAGCGATGCGAACCAGGTCCACGACATTGGTGACGCCCAGTTTTTTGCGGATATTGGCCCTGTGCCTGTCGACCGTCCATTTGGAGATGCCCAGTATATCGGCAATTTTCCTGCTGGAACACCCCTTGACAATCAGATCGACAATTTCCGCTTCCCTGGCGGTCAGTGTATCGCTCAGAACATCATTGAACGTTTTTTGATCGATGCATCCGCTGACATCTGAATGGTAACGATTGCCGTTGATGATGGTGTCAAAGGCATGGATGATGGCTTGAGGCGGTTCGCTTTTGCTGATGGTTGAATGGGCCCCCATCTGAATCACCCGCTGCTGGACTTCCGGAGTCAGGAACCCGCTGAACACAATGGTGATAATATCCGGATATCTGGTATGGATTTCCAGTATGGCATCATACCCGTTGATTATCGGCATTTCCAGATCAATGACCGCCAGATCCGGAACCATTTGATCGATCGATCCCAAAAGCTCGGAACCATCACTGGTTTCGATAAAGGGGTCGATGTCAAAATATTCTCTGAGCACTCTTTTCAGATACCTTCTGATGATGGGGTGATCATCGGCGACAACCAGGCTGATTTTGGGTTTTGCATTTTGGGCCACATGCAGCTTCCAACTTTAATTAGAGTGAAACACCGTCTTGAATCCCACATCTGCTGAAAAAACCGTCAAGTCAAACAGTACACTGCTGGAAATATTTGAAAAGCTGATCAATTGCTCGTTAACAGAAAAGGTTTCTTACTTATGAGGCAGGCAGTCATTGCCCTGTCAGTATGCCCCGGAAAATTCTTGCTTTTTAATCATATAATAGGGGTGTTTTCAATCCCTATTAATATGTATTTTGGCGGTTTTAGATGAACTGGAAACTCTGATCAGGCGAGTGAAACCATTCTGTTTTCCTTCGGGTGCCGGCCAGCATATCCCGAATCACGGCAGCCGGGACCGGTGTTCAAATCCTGCAGCCGTTTCCCTATGGCCATACCTGGTTGCGGCCGTTCTGCTTGGCCTTGTAGAGGTGCTGGTCAGCCTGGATCATCAGGGATTCAACAGTATGTTCACAGATCTGACCGTCCCGGGTTTTCCTGAGCTGTTCACCGGCACGCCCGGTAAAACGGACTGTGGCCGTGCCCACGCTGACAGTGATGCACGAAGATACGCTGGAAACGGCATGGGGGATGGTTTCGTTTTCAACCGCCTGGCGGGCTTTTTCCGCCACACTGGAGGCGGCCGGGGCATCGGTTTCCGGCAGGATCAGGACAAATTCCTCTCCCCCATACCGTGCTGCCAGGTCCCCCGGCCGTTCCAGGGAGGATTCCAGGGCGGATGCGATCCGGTACAGTGCCCGGTCTCCCATGGCATGGCCGTAATGGTCGTTGTACTGCTTGAAAAAATCCACATCCACCATGCCCACGGACAAACAGGTGCCGTTTCTGGCAGCCCGGGACAACTCCTTGACAATCACTTCGTCAAACCGGCGGCGGTTGGCGATTTCCGTCAAGGGGTCCAGATAGGCCAGCCGGTCCAGGAGCCGGTGGTGGTGTACGGATCTCAGATGGTTGTGAATTCTCATTTTCACGATGGGCGGTGAAAACGGCTTGGTGATATAATCCACAGCCCCCAGCTTCAGGCCCTGTTCCTCATCTCCGGTGGTGCTGAGCGCGGTCACGAAAATCACCGGGATATCTTTGGTCAGCGGATCTTCCTTTAACTGCCGGATCACGTCATGGCCTCCCGTTTCCGGCATCACCACATCCAGCAGAATCAGGTCCGGCAAGGGTTTCTGCCGGGCAAATTTCAGGGCCTGTTCCCCGTTTCTGGCCAGCACCAGAATGTAGTCCTCCCTGAGCAGTTCGGTGAGTACCTTGAGATTCATCTTTTCATCATCCACAATCAGGATACGTGCGTTTTTTTTCAGGGTCATGGCCTGGGTCCGTTATCGTCTGTAATAAAGTTGCGGTGTCATTCGAGCAGGCGGTTGATTATCTGTGCGGCTTCGTCATACTCGATGTCATCCATCTTTTCTCTGATCTGTGACAGCTCCGGGTGAAATCCGCAGCGGGTCAGGATGGCCCGGATATCCGGCAGCAGCTCTTCGGCGGTCAACTCCCCGCTGCTCAGCAGGTCTGAAAAGTGCTGCATCACTTTTTTCTCCTTTCCGGTCAGGGGGAGGGGACGTGCCTCACCGGTCCCGCCCCGGTGATTCCTGTCAGCGGAAGCCGGCTGCCCGGCGGCGGGGGAAACCGGGGGCAGCAGATCCAGGCTGTTCAACACAGTCCTGAGCTTTGTGACAAGCTCCTGGAGGATATGTTCGAAAACCGGCAGGGGGTTCTCAGAGGTACTGGGGCCGGCCGGATCCTGCTTGAGACAGGTTTCCAGGTCTCCGGCGGCCTGCTGCAGCGGCAGCGCCCCGATATACCCGGCAACGCCCTTGAGGGTGTGGGCCGTTGTCCGGAGGGTTTCCAGGTCGTCATCCATCTGACAGGCCGAGATTTTTTCCGGCAGATCCTGGTAGGCGCGTTTAAAGTCATGCAGCAGTTTGGTCAGCATGACCGGGGTGACATGCTTCAAAGCCTGGTCCGGATCGATCCCTTCCATGACCGGCAAATCTGCCGGCGTCGTTGCCTCAGATTTCCGGGATGCGGTCTTCCCGCTTCCGGACAGGGCCAGCGGAATGGATTTTCTGGGCACTGCCCCAGGGTCCCCGGTGGCAGGTTGTTTGTCCTGTGGCAGAAACCGCTGGAGCATCTCACACAAAGCTGCCGGCTCCACGGGCTTGGTGATATGGTCATTCATGCCGGCATCCAGGCTTTTTTCCCGGTCTCCGGTCATGGCATGGGCGGTCATGGCGATCACGGGCAGATCGGACAACTCAGGGTTCTGCCGGATGCGGCGGGTGGCTTCCAGTCCGTCCATCTCCGGCATCTGAATATCCATCAACACCAGGTCATAAGAATTTGTTCCAAGCTTTTCCAGGCAGGTGCGGCCGTTTCCGGCCATGTCCACGTCCATCCCCATATCCATGAGCAGGCCGGCCGCCACCTCCTGGTTGATGGGGTTGTCTTCCACCAGCAGTATCCTGGCTCCGGTCATCTGTCCCGGAGAGGGCCGGGGAGCCGCCTGCCTCGGCCCGGACAGATCATCGGCCCGGTCCTGTGTATCCAGGACCCGGACAAGGGTGTCAAACATCACCGAAGGATAAACCGGCTTGGTCAGAAAGACGTTGATGCCGCTTTTTTCCCCTTTCTGCCGGGCTTGTTCCCGGTTGCTGGCCGTGACCATGAGCATGGCAGGGGTCTTTGCCAGGGTTTTGTCCCGAAGGATGCGGCGGGCGGTTTCAATGCCGTCCATTTGGGGCATGATCCAGTCCAGGAGGATCACATCATAGGGCCGGTTTTCCTGCACGGCCTTTTTCAGGCGTGCCAGTGCGGTTTTTCCGTCGCCTGCCGTATCCACCTGCATGTGAAAGGAGGTGAGCATGCCGGCCAGAAGCTGCCGGGCCATCTGGTTGTCATCCACCACCAGGGCCCGGAGTCCCTGGAACCGTTTTTTTGTCAGCCGCGCGAAAGACTGACGGCCGGTGGTGTACTGCATTTTCACGGTAAAGGTGAAGGTGGTACCCTTTTCCGGTGTGCTGTCCACCCGGATCTGGCCCCCCATCATCTGGATCAGCTGGCTGCAGATGGAAAGCCCCAGTCCGGTGCCGCCGTATTTGCGGGTAATGGACCCGTCCGCCTGGCTGAACGCTTCAAACAGATGGTCCAGCTGATCCGGTGCCAGTCCGATACCGCTGTCCTTGACGGAAAAGGTCAGCATCACCCAGGGAAGATCCCCGGCACTGTCCGGTGCAGGCGGCCCTTCCCTGTGGGGAGTGTCCGGGGTTACCGGTTCCGGGTTCGGTCCGGTCCGGATTTTTTCAGCGGTCACGGAAATGACGATGTCGCCGGCTGGTGTGAATTTGATGGCATTGCCGGCCAGGTTGATCAGGACCTGTTCCAGCCGCAGGGGATCTCCAATCAGCTTCGGCGGCAGGGAATCATCCATGTGAAACAGAAACTCCAGCCCTTTTTCTTCCGCCTGGAACCCGATGGTGTTATACAGGTCCACCAGCACATCCTCCAGTTGGAACTCAATGGATTCCAGGGTGAGTTTGCCGGCATCGATTTTGGAAAAATCCAGGATGTCGTTGATGAGATTGAGCAGGGTTTTGGCAGATGACAGGATTTTGTCCAGATAGTTTTTCTGGGTCCGGGTCAAAGATGTTTTTTCCATGAGATAGGCCATGCCGATGATGCCGTTCATGGGGGTCCGGATCTCATGGCTCATGCGGGCCAGAAAATCGCCTTTGGAGGCATTGGCGGTTTCAGCGGCCTCCATGGCCTGCACCAGTTCCTGCTGCATCTGTTTCTGGCTGCTCATGTCCATGGCGGTGAACAGGTACCCCTTCATGGTGCCCCGGGCATTGTAAAATGCGGTCACAGACAGGTTCACCGGCAGATGGGTTCCGTTTTTGCAAAGATAGGTCCATTCGCTGGCATGGACCATCTGCTGTTTGACGTGCTGGTCAAACACCTTGGCAGCCGCAGGCGGTCCCGGCGTTTTTATGGCAAGTTTTATGGCATACTGCTGCAGTTCATCAGGCAGATGGAGGCGGTCGACCGGCTGTCCCATCATCTCGCCGGGGGCATACCCCAGCAGGTTTTCCGCCCCCCGGTTGAACAATGTGATGTTGCCTGACAGGTCCGTGGCGATGATGGACAGCTGGGTGGCGGCCTCCAGGATCGCCTGCCTCTGGGCGTTGGCCGCTGCTGTGCGGTGCAGGCTCTGTTCGGTTTTTTCAAACTGTTTTACCACCAGCCGGGCCGTGATGGCGGCGGCCTCTCTTGCCACCTTGATCTCCCGGCGCAGCATCCGGTTTTCTTTTATCAGTGCCTGCATGGTTTTTTGGGGTTTCATTACCTTTTTTCCACCACCACCGGGTTTTTCCGGGTCAATGTCAGGGCCGTGTCTGCGGCCCGGTCAAGGGTCTGGCTGTCACACCGGCCTTCCAGTCCCACCAGAAAGATCGCTTCAGGCAAAGGGCCCTGGCACACCCGGGGCAGCACAGCCAGCAGATAGGCGATCCCGGCCAAATGGCCGTATGCCGGCTCCGGGCAGGCGGCCTGCACCTGTTGTCCGGTCAGCACAATCATCTGCCCGGGGCGGGTGAACCCGGAAACCGCATCCACAAATACCACCACCCCGGCCTGTTCCAGGTGGCACAAAAGATCGAGCCCGGCGATTCCCCCTTCCACCAGATCGGTATGGGCCGGGATTGTTTTGCGGCACAGCCGGTCATATACGGCCGGGCCGGCTGTGTCCGCTTCAACCAGGCGGCTGCCGATGCACAGGATCTTATGTTTCATTTTTCACGATGTGCACGGCGCACACCATGCACGGATCAAAGGAGCGGATCACATGGCCGGCTTCCACCGGGTTGTCCGGATCTTTCACCGGCGTGCCTTTCAGGGCCGATTCCCACGGGCCGGGCTGGTTTTGCCCATCTCTTGGGGATCCGTTCCAGGCCGTCGGGGTGATCACCTGGTAACGGCTGATTTTGCTGTTTTCAATGGTGACCCAGTGTCCCAGTGCGCCCCGGGCCGCCTGGATCATGCCGGTCCCCTGTCCGTCGGGAATGGTTTTGACCGGGGTGTAAAACGGGGCGTCATGATGGGCCAGCAGTTCATCGATCCAGATGCCCATGGCCGGCAGCAGCCTTGCCGGACGGGTGATGCGGGCCAGCTGCCGGACCAGAGCCGTGGCCCCGGTGTCGCTGACCAGGTCCAGGAACAGGGGATCCCGGTCCATCACGGCTTCGGCCAGGGGGCCTGTTTCTGCGGCCAGGCCGTCATACCGGGGGGCCTTGACCCAGGAATAGGGTTTGCCCATGTGGCCGGAGGCATAGGGCCGGGTCACACTGTCAAAGGGAGGCGCTGCCGCAGGTGCCTGTTCGAACCAGGCACAGGTGGTATCTTCTGTTATGCCGGCGGTATCCAGGGGCCGGCAGTCGGTCTTTGTGGCAAAACCCGGCGTGGTCAGCATGTCTGTTCCCGGGACCCGGGGGGTGACCGCCGTGTCTTCGGGCAGGGGAAAATTGCCAAAGCAGATGAACCGGTCATCTCCCCGGCCAAAAAGATCCAGCCCGGCCTGTTGGGCAAACCGCACAAAAAATCCCACCTCGCTGTTTCTGTGTTCGGGCCGCTCATCAAGCCACTGGACAAGCTCTTTTTTGGTGGTGACCGCCTGCCACCGCGCAATGGTACATCCCAGCACCTGTTTTTCATACCATTCCAGGAACCGGTCAAAGATGAGTCGGCACTGCATGAGTTTGGGCACATAGGGAATGGCAGTGACCCCGCCGGGAACCATAAAGGAAGTGTGGGGCCACTGCCCCCCGATGATGGCGATGATTTCGATGAGGTGTTTGGTTTTGCGGATCACCTCCACCACACTGCTGCCGGACAGCATCTGGTACCGGGACACCGCATCTTCGAAAAGCGGGTGGTTGCGGTAGGCCCTGTGGTTGGTGAAGTCGGGCATGTACATGAGAACCGCCTGGCGCAGGTCGCTCTGGACGGTTTCCGCCATCAGGGCGACATTGCGCAGGCGGATGGCGTTGTCCGGCAGGCTTACCTGCGCGATCCGGTCCAGTGCGGCAGCTGCGGCATTCAGGTGGGTGAGGCTGCAGATGCCGCAGATGCGGGGGGTGATCACCAGACCGTCCAGAGGGCCCCTGCCTATCATCATCGCTTCAAACCCCCGGTACAGGGTGCCGCAGCTCCAGGCATCCGTGATGATGCCGTCTGTGACCTCCACCTTGATTTCAAGGTCCCCTTCGGCCCGGTTCAGGGGAAGATTGATTTTTTTTGTTTCAGAAGACATGGCTACACCTTTGCGCTGCGTTTTTTGAGCCGTTCCGGGGCTGCCTCGGCCGCCATTCCCTTGTACACCATGTAATGGGCCCGGTTGACGCCTTTGGGCAGTTCCAGGGGAATCCCCTCGATGTTGGGGGTATGAAAGAACGGGGTGGGTCTGGGAAAATCCGGGCTGGTGCAGCCGAAACAGGGCACCCCGGCCCGGGGCTTTGAGGAGTGGCGGTTCCACAGCAGTTTGTTGCACGGTCCCGGAACCAGGGGACCGGCACACCCCATGTGGAAGAACAGGCATCCCATTTCGCCGAAATCCGATTCTTCCACCCGGTATTCATGGTATTCGTTCCGGGTACAGCCCTGGTGCACCATGGTGTTGTACCACTCCACAGGCCGCTGAAACCGGTCCAGTTCCAATGGGATGCCGCCGGCGACAGCCATGAGTGCCCCGGCGATCACATCATGGTGGCAGGGGCATCCGGCCAGGTTGATCACCGGCATGCCGGATCCGGACACAAAGTCCCTGCCCAGTGCCCCGCCTTTTTTCTTTTTTGTGAATTGAAGGCCCGTGGCTTCGATGGCATGGTCTGCCCCGAAGCCGCCGAATGCGGCACAGGTGCCCACAGCCACCACATGCCGGGCATGACCGGCCAGGGTGTGGCACAGCTCTTTTTTGGCCCGGCCCCGGAAGGTGTCAAACATGCCGGTGCCGGCCGGGCCGAAGATGACCGAGCCTTCCACCATCAGAATATCCAGAGCGGTGGTGCCGGCATCGATATCGCTCAGCAGCCGGTCATGGGCCGCCGGGTCGATGCCGGACAGAGACGGGTGCCACAGCAGCTTGAGATCAAGGGTGGTGAACAGGGCCGAGACATCCGGTAAATCACTGCTGAGCAGTGAATAGGTGTCGCCGCCGCATCCACCGCCCTGGAGCCAGTAAACGGTTTTCATGGGAGGTTCCTTGTCATGGGTGTAAAATAATGTTGTTGGACCCTGGGGTATACAAACAAGCGCAATTATGGCATAACATACAGCATTTAACCGGGAATATCCAGAGTGGCCCAATTCTTATGAAGTGATGGATCTGATATGACACAGAAAGACCCTTACAAACAAGCGGTGGACATCATCTGTAATGCCCGGCGGTGTGTGGCATTCACCGGGGCCGGGATTTCCGTGGAAAGCGGGATTCCGCCGTTCAGGGGCGAGAACGGCCTGTGGGACAAATATGATCCGGACAGCTTTGATATCCGCTATTTTCACCGGCATACGAAAGAATCCTGGCAGGTGATCAGGGAGATCTTTTATGACCTGTTCGGAAAAGTGGTGCCCAACAAGGCCCATACTTCCCTGGCGCAGCTGGAGGCAAACGGGCTGGTGAAAAGCGTGATCACCCAGAATGTGGACAACCTGCATTATGATGCCGGTTCCACCGTGGTCCACGAATTCCACGGGTCCCTCAAGCGTCTGGTGTGCCTGTCCTGCACCCGCCGGTATTCCGTATCGGAAATCGGTCTGGACCGGCTGCCCCCTGTCTGCCCCCATTGTGAGGGGATCCTGAAACCCGATGTGATCTTTTTCGGAGAGGCCATCCCGGAACCGGCCGGATCTTTGTCCTTTGAGGAAACCCGGCAGGCGGACTGCTTTATCCTCATCGGCACCACCGGCACCGTGGCCCCGGCCAACCTGATTCCATCCGCCGCCAAAGCCAACGGGGCCGCCATCGTTGAAATCAACCCGGTGCCTTCTGAATATACCTCCCGGGTGACCGATGTGTTTCTTCAGGACGGTGCCACCAGAGCCATGACCCGGCTGATGGAAAAAATCGCCGGCAGCCCCCGGTGACCGGCAAACCGGCAACCTGAATCCATGATAGCCTGAAACAGAAGACCACTGACCCGGCAAAGGAGAAACCCATGCCTTATGACTGTCTTTTCTGTAAAATTGTCAACAAAGAAACCGACACCCGGTTTCTGTATGAAGACGACACTTATGTGGTGTTCAAAGATATCAAACCGGCAGCCCCGGTCCACCTGCTGCTGGTGCCCAAAATTCATATCCGCAGCATCAACGACCTGGAACCGGATCACCAGTCTCTGGTCGGTGGGCTGTTTCACCTGGCCGCCAAAATGGCCAGAGAACAGGGGGTGGCCCGGTCCGGATACAAACTGCTGTTCAATGTGGAGCGGGGCGGGGGCCAGGTGATTTTCCACCTGCACCTGCACCTGATCGGCGGCTGGCAACGGTGAAAGTCATTTTATGATAGAAAAAAATTTTGATATCGGGTTCATTGCGGATCTGGCCCTGCGGGAAAAACAGATCCAACAGAACTACCGCCCGGTGATCGCGGTTCACAAATGGTTTGCCAGACGTCCGGGGACCCTGTTCCGGGGATTGCTTCTCTCTGAATTCCTTCACCATCAGCCGCTTCGGGATTCTTTTTATCAGTCCAACAATTTTTCAGGCCTTCATATTGCCGATCCGTTCATGGGCGGGGGAACCCCGGTGCTTGAAGCCAATCGAACCGGGTGCGATATCACCGGATTTGACATCAACCCCATGGCTTACTGGATCGTCAAGCAGGAGATTGAGCATCTGGATCTGGCCGCCTATACAGAAGCTGCCGCCGGCCTTCGTGCATCCCTTGAAACAGAGATCGGTCACCTTTACCGGACAAGGTGTGCATTGTGCGGCGCTGACAATGCGGAAGTCAAATATTTTCTCTGGATAAAGTGCATCAACTGCAGCACGTGTGGAAAAAAGATCGATCTGTTTCAGAAATATCTGATTGCCACCGATGCCAGGCATCCGAAGAATGTGTTTGTCTGTCCGGTTTGCGGAGACCTCACGGAAACAGACAACAGAAAAGCCCCCGCGCTGTGCCGGCATTGCCGGGCGGAACTGCTGATTGACGGACCGGCAAAAAGAGGGCATTGTACATGTCATCACTGTGGCACCGACAACCGGTTTCCGGTTCCTGAAAACGGACCCCCGGGTCACCGGATGTTTGCCATGGAGTACTATTGCAGGGCGTGCAAACCATCCCATACCGGCCGGTTTTTCAAAAAACCGGATACAGAAGATCTTGAGAAAATAGACGAGGCGGAAACCAGATGGAAAACCATTGAATCCCGGTTCGTTCCGGATGACAGGATCCCCAGTGGGGATGAGACCAACCGGCTTCACCGGTGGGGATACCGGTATTACAAAGAAATGTTCAATCCCCGGCAGATTCTGGGACTGGAGCTGTCAGCACAAATAATTGCCCGGGTGCCGGAAGAACGGGTGCGCAACGCCCTGGCTACCAATCTGTCAGACCTGCTCCGGTACCAGAACATGCTGTGCCGGTATGATATCAAGGCCTTGAAATCGCTTGATATTTTTTCAATCCATGGATTTCCCGTGGGAATGATCCAGTGCGAATCCAATTTTTTGGGGATCATGGCGCCCGGCCGGACCCTGTGTGTGGGCAGCGGCGGGTGGGCCAACATCATCGAAAAATTCAAAAAAGCCAAGGCCTATTGTGACCATCCGTTTGAGGTGCAGGTGACCGGTCGTAAAAAAAAGATCATTCCCATGGAAAAAGAATGGATCGGCGACCGGTTCAACGGGGACGGGTGTGAGGATATCCGGCAGGTGGATATTTCATGCCGGGATGCGGCAGCGGCGGATCTGCCTGACAACTCCCTGGATGCGGTTTTGACGGATCCTCCCTATTTCGGTAATGTCCAGTATGCGGAACTCATGGATTTCTGTTACGTGTGGTTGAAAAAACTGGTGGGCCAGACCTCTCCTGCCTTTCAATCTCCCACAACCAGAAATGCGGAAGAACTGACCGGCAATGTGGACATGGGCCGTGACCTGAATCATTTTACCTCCGGGCTTTCAGCGGTGTTTCAACGGATGGCGGCTGCTTTGAAAAAGGGATCTCCGCTGGTGTTTACCTATCACCACAACAAACTGGAAGCTTATTATCCACTGGCCGTGGCCATTCTGGATGCCGGTCTGGTCTGTTCTGCTTCTTTGCCGTGTCCCGGTGAAATGGGCGGATCCATTCATATCAACGGCACCGGGTCTTCCATTATTGACACGGTATTTGTCTGCCGATCCACCGGCACCATGCAGCGCAGATGGCTGGCTGATTCGCCAAGGGAACTGGCAGACATTGTTCAGACAGATCTGGTTCATCTGAAGTCTGGGAATGTCAAACCGACTCCGGGAGATATCCGGTGCATCATTTATGGGCATCTGGTTCGTCTGGCCATCTGGTCTTTACGAATCCGGTGGGAAAAAGAAAAACCGGTCGAGTCCCGGATAGCCAGAGTGGCGGCATGGCTTATGCAGTTCGGTCGTCTGGTGGAAATTGAACAGTTCATCAACACCGGCAAGGAGAAAGTTACAGATATGGATGATGTATCGCTGTTTGCCATTCACGAACGTATTGAACAATTTGGAACAGATCATGCTGAAATTCCCTTTTGAGACGAAGCCTGAAGAGATACTCAATGACATGGATGCTTATATCGACAGTGTGTTTTCCTGTCTTGAATCCGAATTTCTGGTCATGCCAAAGGGTGTTGGATTTGTCGAATACCCGGTTTTTGAGCGTGGCTATGAGGTGTTAAAGGGGGTTACCACAGGTTTTTCAGAACTTGATCCGGGCAGGATTTTTCCGGCGACTGTATCTGAACCGATTGTCCTGGTGGTTCTGCGAGCCATGCTGGGGTTTACCCCGCCGGAATGGGGATATGTGACCACTCAGCGGACCGGTGTGCCTGTCTCCCAGGGGTTCATGCGCTCTCTTGACCGGAAAATCCGGATGGCGCCTGAGACGGCACTCAATATCAACAGGGTGGTCGGAAAACGGGTTCAGGCCATGATTCAAACCGCCTGTCAATTGTTGTCTTCAGGTGCTCCGGAAGTTGAAAAGGATCGATTGCACCGCCTGGACAAGGCCGACACGAAGCAGGGGATAACAAGCCTTAAAAATCTTTCCAGGATCGGCGCCCCCTATGCCATGCTGCTGTATGAACGGGTTCTGGGAAGGCCATTTGCCGGACACAGAGATTCGGTAAGCGACATCATCGGTGACAGTCTGGAATCTGCCATTGAAGAGGTATTGACGAAATCCGGCATCAGTTTTCGAAAAACCAAACGGGCGGAACGGATCGAGGGCTTTGATCAGTCTCCGGATTTTATCATTCCCAGTGAATTCAATCCCCGGATCATTATTGAAGCGAAAATTACCGAAGACGACGGCACAGCCAGAGACAAGGTGACCCGGATTCAGCATCTTGGCGAACTGAGCCTTGCCGGCTGGAGTATTGATGATCCCAGGTATGAGGTGATTGCATGCATCGGAGGCCGGGGTTTCGGCGTTCGCCGGGAAGACATGAAGAAAATGATTCTTGCCACCCGGGGCAAAGTGTTCACCCTGAAAACCCTGAATCGTCTGGTGGATTGTACCCGGTTGAAAGAATTTCATACACAACCATCATGATCATACCCAGGGGTGTTCATGGCGGGAACCGGCACCATGACATAACCGTTGGTTGAAAAATTTGTTATGGAACCATTTTTTGGATGGTGTGAATCAGCTCCATGATGCTGGCAGGTTTTTCCACAGTGGCATCAAACTGGCCGCAATCAAGCAGCCATGGGGTCCCTGACATGCCAATGACCGGTACACTGTCCCCATAAAGGGCTTTGACCGCAGTTGCCACTTCAGTGCCTGAGCACCCGGGCATTACAAAATCGGTGAGCACACAATCGTATCGGCATTCCTTGATTTTTTCGATGGCCTCTTCCCCATTGCCGGCGGTGTCGATGCGGTATCCATTTCGTGTCAACACTTTGGTCAATAATTTCAATATCGCTTCTTCATCATCAACAACCAGAATTTGCCTGAGATCGGTATTACTCACGCCTGTTTTTCCTTCCATTGGTTCTCAAAGCAAAGCGAACCAGATCCACGACATTGCTGACCCCCAGTTTTTTGCGGATATTGGTTCTGTGGCTGTCGACCGTCCATTTGGAAATGCCTAAAATATCGGCAATTTCCTTGCTGGAATGCCCTTTGACAATCAAATCGACTATTTCATTTTCTCTGTCAGTCAGTGAATCTTCCTGAAAACAATCCATGTCGTTCTGATCCATGCAGGCGCGGACATCCGAATGGTAGCGTTTGCCGTTGATGATGGTTCGAAAGGCATTGATAATGGCACCGGGTGTTTCGTTTTTGCTGATGGTTGAATGGGCCCCCAGCTGAATCACCCGCTGCTGGGTTTCCTGGGTTAAAAACCCGCTGAACACAACGGTTTTGATTTCCGGATATTGGGCATGGATTTTCAGGATGGCATCATACCCATTGATTTCAGGCATTGCCAGATCGATGACCGCCAGATCCGGAACCGATTGATCGATCGATTCCAAAAGCTCGGACCCATCATTGGTTTCGATAAAGGGCTCGATGTCAAAATAATCTCTGAGCACTCTTTTCAGATACTTTCTGATGATGGGGTGATCATCGGCAACAATCAGACTGATTTTGGGTTTTGTATTTTGGACCACGTTTGGCTTCCGTCATAAAAGTAGAATGAAACACCGTTTTGAACCCCACATCTGCTGAAAAAATCCGTCGAATCAAACAGCATACAGCTGGAATAATGTGAAAATCTGATCGCCTTTTTGTTAACATAAAAGGTTTCGATAACTTATGGGTCAGGCGGTTGTTGCCTTCAGCATAGCCCTGAAAATCTCAGATTTTTATAATCATATAATATTACAGGATATTTTCAATCCCTATTAATATGTATTTTTTAGAGATCCCAGTGGGAAAAAGATGAGCCTGCCAGGTCGGCCGTCTGGCCTACCCGAAATCAAGGGGTTGCTCAAGTCCGGTTACACGGCAGATGTCATTACCCATCACGGGGTGTTGGAAAAAACAGCGCAGTTTGTTTCTAAGCCGGTTATCCGTGAAAAACTCGCAGCCAATGTGTGGCAGGCCTTTAAGGGAGAACCGGCGGCATTGAAGGAGAAATGTGTTGATTATTTTTGAGCCCAGATGTTAACAAACGCTTTGGGAGATATGATATCGATATCAATATATTTTTTTATGTTCCGAAGGTGTTTGTCTCCGGAAACAATGATCTTACAGTCAAGGGCCACCGCGCACTCAATGAATTTATTGTCATCCGGGTCATCTTCAACTACGTCAAGGACGGGTGTTCTGGCGGTGAAAATTGAATTGTAGCCTTCGGCAAACAGTTTTGTCAGGTTTTGTATTTCATTCTTGTCTTCCAGGCCCAGCCTGTCAAGCACTTCAATATATTCTTCAATGATTGGCTGGGAAAAGCACAGGGTGATCTTTCCTGTTTTCCAGCAGTCGATTACCTGTCTTGGAATACCCCCGAAAAAGGAAGAAATGAAAACGTTGGTATCAACGACCACTTTAAGCATTTTTTGACCGAACCTGTTTTATTGCTTTTTCGATGTCCGGTTCAGAAATATTGTTTTGGGCCAGGTGTTGACCAATTCTGTCCCACAGAGTGTCGATATAGGCACTCGTATCTCTTTCTTTTGTATATTTTTCTAAAAGTTCACGCACGAGTTCGCTTAAATTTTTCCCCTCGGCTTTGGCCAGCTGACTGACTTTGTTTTTCAAGTCTGGTTCGATCCGAATGATCATTTGAGTTGCCATGGTTCAGTCCTCCTGAATATATTGTATATATAAGTTATACAATGTGTCTGGGTCTGTCAACCGGAAAGTCAAACTTTATGCTCACTGGTTCCGGAGTAAGCCAAGCATGTGCAATCTTCTTCCAGCAACATCGAAACATGCCCGGTGTGCAGCTTTTCACTTTTCATTTTTCCTGTGCCTGTGTTATTACTTCAAAAGTATACCTGCCGGGGCAATGCCCGGCACCAAACCAGACAGTGACTTTAAGGAGATCCGTTTTGATCAGACGGTTTGCAATAAACGGGATGCTGGTTTTTACCTGTTTTCTGGTCATGGATCTGTTCATGGCATACCAGATGAACCTTCGGTATCAGAATGATCAGGCCACAAAAGTGTCTTTGGAACTGGCCGCGCTCCGGGCCCGCATTGAAAAGGAGATCACGCAAAATCTGCTGCTGGTATATGGGACGGCCAATTATATTTCCGTTACACCAGGACTTTCACAAACGGAATTTCAGCAGTATGCCAAAGGAGTCATGGCCGGGCAGAACCTGTTGAAAAGCCTGGGGGCGGCCCCGGATTTTGTCATCCAATATGTCTATCCTCTGGAAGAAAACCGGCCGATACTGGGACGGGATTACCGGTATCTGGCGGATCAGTGGGAACTGGTCAAACAGGTGCGGGAAACCGGGGACATGGTGGTGGCCGGACCGGTTCCGCTGGTGCAGGGGGGCCGGGGCCTGATCGGCCGGGCCCCGGTCATGATCCGAACCTTGGAGCCACCGGTGTTCTGGGGGGTGGTGTCCGCAGTGATCGATGTGGACCGCCTGTATGAAAATGTGGGAATTGACCGGCCGGAGGGCCTGGAGATCGCCATCCGGGGAAAAGACGGCACCGGCGGCAAAGGGCCGGTGTTCCATGGAGACCCGTCCCTGTTCGATACGTCAGAAAAAGCCATACTCATGTCCGTGACCTTTCCTTCAGGATCATGGCAGCTGGCAGGCCGCCCGAAGCACGGCTGGATCGCACATCATCCGTTTTCCCGGGTATTGCACGGACTGATGTCTCTGTTTTTTCTGACCGTGATTTTCCTGCTGTTCAAAACCATGAAAAAAAATCATGACATGGTTAGGGCCATACAGCACAGGAACACGGCGGAACTGGCCTTGAAAAAGGAGGAAAGAAAGATGCGGGCCATGCTGGAGGCGTCCTATGATGCCAATATCATGATCGATGATCAGGAACAGATTCTATTCTGGAGTCCGGCGGCGGAAAAAATGTTCGGCTGGACAAGTGAACAGGCCATGGGCCAAAAGGTTCATCAGCTGATCGCACCTTCCCGGTACCATGAGGAGGCGGCAAGGGGCGTTGAACAGTTCGGCCGGACAGGGGAGGGGAACCTTCTGAACGCGGTGCTGGAACTGGAGGCACTGCGTAAGAATGGTGAGGAGTTCCCCGTGGAAATGACGGTGACGGCATTCAAAAGTGACCGCCGGCATTATGCGGTCAGCAATGTCAGGGATATCACCCGTCGCAAAAAGGCGGAAAAAGAACTGGAGAAACTGGCCACCACCGACAGCCTGACCGGTCTTGCCAACCGGGGCCGGTTCATGGCTCTGGCTGCCGCTGAAATACAGCGTGCCCGGCGGTATGACCGTCCCCTGTCGGTCCTGATGATGGATGCGGACCGGTTCAAGCAGATCAACGACACCCGGGGGCATGATGTGGGAGACAAGGTACTCCAGGCCCTGGCCGCAGTGCTGGCATCCGTGCTGCGGAGCACGGATATCGGCGGCCGCATCGGGGGAGAGGAGTTTGCACTGATGCTGCCGGAAACCGGCCTGGCCGAGGCCCTGGCCGTGGCGGAACGGCTGCGGCAGACCGTGGAGGGGCAACCGGTCCCGGTGCCGGACGGGCCGCCGGTATCCTGTACCGTGAGCATCGGGGTGACGGAACTGACAGATCCTTCCCAGCGAGTCGATGATCTGTTGAAACGCGCGGACCAGGCCCTGTATCAGGCCAAATCCTCCGGAAGAAACCGGGTGGCCTCATCGCCTTAAAGGCTTCATGGTCAGTCCGTTTTGTGATGATACAGATCCAGTTCCGGAAAATGCTGTTTTGCACACTCCGGGCAGATGCCGTGGCTGAACCGGGCCTGGGTGTGATGATGGATGAATTCATCCACTTTCTGCCAGTAGCCTTCGTCATCCCGGATGTTTTTGCAGTAGGAGCAGATGGGGATCAGCCCTTCCAGGGTTCTGATTTCATTGCGGGCGGACTGGATGCGGTCCAGCATCCGGTTGATGGAGGCTTCCAGTTTTCCCAGTTCGCCTCTGCCGGACACGGGCAGTCGTCTGAACAGATGATCACTGCCATCGATGGCCCCGATTTTTTCGATGATTTTGAGCAGTGGAGAGAGCACGGATGTTTCCATCAGATACATGGTTGTCAAAATAAAGATCCCGCCGATAAACGCCACAGCGATGTTGAAGTACAGCCAGGTATTTATCCCCTGTTTGAATATGGTGCGTAATACGTCTGTTTGAAGAATGACCCCCGGGTTTTGTTCGATATCCCTGCATGCCATGTATCCTGATATGATCTCTTTGTTTTGGGGAAGCGTGACCACCGGAGTTTTGTCAGAGAGCAGGGATGCGGCTTTTTTTACATCATCGGGCAGGGTGGGGCTGTCTTCGGCATGGATGGACAGGGACAGGCTGACGGCACTGGTAAAAATTTTTTTTTGTTGACAAGCGCAAAAAAGAACTGTAGTGGAGACAGATTATCAATATGAAATAATCATTAAATCGGAACACGGCATGATGATGTGCATGACTCCTCAGTTTGTATTTAATTTTGGACGCTTCTTTTTCTTTAGGAGCGTTCATCCGGTGTAATGCTTTATAAATAATTGAGACGATAAAGCCCCGGGTGGACACAATGAGCCACCCGGGGCTTTTTTTTTAAAGGGCTTCGGGAAAATACTTCCGAAGCCCTTTTGTTTTTTACCGGCAGGAAATTATCCCATAAGGGCTGCCATTATCATTTAAGGAGAAAATAGACATGAAACTTGTTCTGGAAAAACAGATCACCCCGGATCAGGACGCCGGTATTCAGACACTGTTGGCACAGGACGGCTGTGTCACCAGCAGAATCACGGACGCCGGACAACAGGTGATCGGCATCGTGAAAAAGGGCACCCGAAAACCGGGTGAATATCTGAACGTGCCGGGAGTCGCACGGGTGCTGTCCGTTTCCACGGCCCACAAACTGGTGAGCCGGGAATTCAAGACCGAAGACACCCGGGTGGCCATTCACAACGTGGTGGTGGGCGGGGACCGCATCGCGGTGATTGCCGGTCCCTGTGCCGTGGAAAGCCCGGACCAGGCCATGACCATCGCAAAACAGGTGAAACGGTATGGGGCTGTGCTGTTCCGGGGCGGGGCGTACAAACCCCGGTCTTCCCCATACTCTTTCCAGGGCCTGGAAGAGGAAGGTCTGAAAATCCTGGCACAGGTCAGGGAGGAGACCGGCCTGGGCGTGGTCACGGAGATGACCTCTCCCTCCCAGGCGGACCTGATGGAAAAATACGTGGACGCGGTTCAGATCGGAGCCCGGAACATGCAGAACTTCGAACTGCTCAAATGTGTGGGAAAAATGAGAAAACCGGTGGTGCTCAAGCGGGGGCTGGCCGCCACCATCCAGGAATGGCTCATGTCCGCTGAATATATCGCCGCCGGCGGCAACACCGACATTATCCTGTGCGAACGGGGCATCCGTACCTTTGAACCCTATACCCGCAACACCCTGGACCTGTCCGCCATTCCCGTGCTCAAGAAACTTACCCACCTGCCCATTGTCATCGATCCCAGCCATGCCACAGGCATCCGGGAAAAGGTCAGCCCCATGGCCAGGGCTGCCGTGGCAGCCGGGGCCGATGCGCTCATGATCGAGGTGCACCATGATCCGGACAACGCGTTGTCCGACGGCCCCCAGAGCCTGTATCCGGAGCAGTTCGGCAAACTGATGCGCGACATCTACACCATTGCCCCGGTGGTGGGCAAACACCTGGATTTTGACTATCTGAAAAAAACGGAGCTGATCCATGACCTGCCGGACAGCGCGTCCAGAACCGCCGCGTTTATCGGCGAGTTCGGGGCTTACAGCCACAAGGCGGCCCTGTCCTATTTCGGGGATGACATCACACCGGTCCCCATGAAAGGGTTCAAAGATATTTTTGAAGCCGTGGCTGCAGGCCGGTCCGAGTATGGGGTGATCCCCCTGGAAAACTCGCTGTCCGGGTCCATCCACGAGAATTTCGACCTGCTCCAGGAATATGACCTGAAAATCATCGGTGAGATCACCATCCGGATCCAGCACGCCCTGATCGCCCATAAAGGGGCGGTCAAGGACACAATCAAACAGGTGCTGGCCCCGCCTCCGGCCCTGGCCCAGTGTGCCAACTACCTGGACCAGTACCCCTGGATGGAACGGGTACCGGTGGCCGCCACTTCCCAGGCGGTCAAGCAGGTGAAGGCGTCAGCAGATGCCGGCCTTGCCGCCATTGCCTCAACCATGGCGGCACAGATGTTCGACATGCAGATCCTGGATGAATCCATCGAGGACGATCCCCGCAACTACACCCGGTTTGCCGTGATCGCCAGGGAATACAAGGGCCGGAAAAAAGTGGGCAAAACCTCGGTGATCTTTTCCACCGGCAACAAGCCGGGTGCTTTGTTCGAGGTCATGAAAATTTTCAGCGATCAAGGCATCAACCTGGTGAAACTCGAATCCCGCCCCATCCACGGCAAGCCCTGGGAATACATGTTCTATGCAGACCTGGAAACAGATATCGAAAAAAAGGAACTGGCACCCGTCAGGTCCCTGCTGACGGAAAAAACAGAAACCTTTCGGGTGCTGGGGCGGTATTGATCCCTTTTGTCAGCCGGTTATGCCTATCCTTCCCGGATGGGGACAATGGTGATTTCAACCCGGCGGTTCATGGCATGATCCGAGGATATGGGACGGGTTTCCCCGTATCCCACCGCCATGATCCGCTGGGCCATCACCCCGTTGTTGATCAGCTCGGTTTTGACGGCCTCGGCCCGTTTTTCAGAAAGGATCTGATTGTATTGATCTGACCCCCGGGTATCGGTATGTCCGGCCACCTCGATCATGGTCTGGGGATATTTGTTCAGGATGTCTGCGATCCGCCGCAGTTCCGGATAGGCCCCTGGTTTCAATTCACTGGAATCATAATCGAAAAAGGTTTCTCCTTTGAACGTGGCCCGCAGGATATCCTGGTCCCTGGCGATACTGGCGGATTCCGACGCGGAAACGGCATTGCGCAGGTCCCGTTCCTGCTGATCCATATACCGCCCCACCTGGTTGCCGGCGATACCGCCCAAGGCCGCGCCGATGCCGGCCCCGATCAGGGTGGATTCCGTGTCCCGGCCAATGACCTGCCCCAGGGCCGCGCCGACGCCGGCCCCGACCCCGGCCCCTACGGCTGTCCCGCGATCCTGCCGGGTCTGGGTGGTGGCACAGGAAAACAATCCGGCACTCAAAATGATGATACAACCGATCAGACATATTTTTTTCATGATATTTTCAACTCCCTGTTGTCTGTTTCAAATAACGGCCATGCCCTGACGGGCACAATAAACCATGAAAGAATTTAGGGGGTGACCTGTTCTTTCATATAAATTCAATGATACCATGGGAAATGGAATCGCCTCAATGTATTTTTTCCGCATCAGGGATTTCATGGAGCCGGGCTGTTTCCGTGGGCGAAACAGAGAAAAATAACCTGTTGACTTGCACAAACCGGTTTACTATACCAAAGTATTGGCGATATCTATCCACAAGGTTCACGCAAAGACATGACATGCTGTTCATTTGAAACATCAGACCGTTGTTCAATCATTCATCAATGAAAGGAGAGGTCATGGAACGAAGACAGTTTTTGCAGAAGGCGGCGATCGGCAGTGTCGCGGCTGTGACGGCGGGGAGCCTGGTGCATGCCCCGGCAGTGCATGCCAAAAAACAGGTCCGGTGGAAAATGGTGACGACCTGGCCCCCGAAACTGCCGTATCTCCAGGATGCGGCGGAACTTCTGGCGAAAAAAGTGGAACTCATGAGCGACGGTCAGTTCCAGATCAAGGTGTTTGCAGGAGGGGAACTGGTGCCGCCTTTGCAGACATTTGATGCGGTCCAGAAAGGGACAACGGTTCAGGCCGGGTCCGGGGTCGGCTATTACCAGGCGGGTAAGGCCCCGGCAGCTCAGTGGTTTGCCGCGGTTCCCTTCGGCCTCAATGCGGCCGGCATGGCCGCCTGGTATGAATTCGGCGGCGGGCTTGAGCTGTGGGAGGAAACCTATGCCCCATTCGGGGTCATCCCCCGTCCGGGTGGCAGTACCGGTCCCCAGATGGCAGGCTGGTTCAACAAGAAAATCGAGACGGCCGAGGATTTCAAAGGGCTGAAAATGCGTATTCCCGGGCTGGGCGGCAAGGTGATGGCCAAAATGGGGGCCACGGTGATTCTCTGTCCGGCCAGTGAGATTTTCACGAACCTGGAGCGCGGTGTCATCGATGCCACCGAATGGATCGGCCCGCTCCACGACCAGCTCATGGGGTTCTACAAGGTCGCCAAATACTATTACTACCCGGGCTGGCATGAAACCGGACCGTTCGTCGAGTTTGTGTTCAACAAAAAAGCGTATGAAGCGCTGCCCGTGGATTTTCAGGCCATTCTGGATGCAGCCTGTGCCCAGGCCAGCAACTGGACCACCCAGGGATTTAACTTTGGAAACGGCCAGGCTTTGGATGAGCTCATCAATGTGCACAAAGTGGATGTGGTCCGGTTGCCGGATTCGGTTCTGGCTGAGCTGAAATCCTATTCAAAGGAAGCCATTGCCGAAATCGCGGCTTCCGACCCCATGGCGAAAAAAGTCAATGAGAGTTTTGAGAAATTCCAGAAAGTGATCGGGCCCTGGGGGGAAATTTCTGAAAAACCCTATTATGAAACACTGGCTGACCGGTATCCATTGAAGGGATAAGCATCCATGCAGATCGGTCCGTTTTTTCAAACAATCGCCGCCGGAATCGATGCCTGCAACGAGTGGGTCGGCCGGCTGGTCTCCTGGGTGGTGGTGCTTCTGGTGGCGGTTGTTTTCATCGATGTGGTCATGCGGTATGCCGCCAACACCAGTTTTGTGTTTACCCAGGAACTGGAGTGGCACCTGTTCGGGTTCATTTTTCTCATGGGGGCCGGGTACACGTTGCTGTATGATCAGCATGTGCGGGTGGATGTGGTGTATCAACGGTTTTCGGAACGGGGCCAGGCGTGGATCAATGTGCTGGGGTGTGTTTTTTTTCTGTTCCCCGGGGCATTGCTTATCATCTACACCTCATTTGCGTTTGCCTGGGAGGCGTTCATCTTTAGGGAGGGCAGCCCGGATCCCGGCGGTATTCCGTTCCGTTTCATCATCAAATCCTGTGTGCCCCTGGGATTTTTGCTGCTCCTGTTTCAGGGCGTGTCCATGTTTATCCGGAATCTGGGCATTCTCTTGACCCCGCCAACCCGTGATAAAGAAAAGGATACCCGGTAATGGGATCTGAATACCTGGCCGGATGGATGTTTCTGGCGCTCACCCTTTTGTTGATGGCGGGCTTTCCCGTCACCTTCACCCTGATCGGCACGGCCATGTGTTTCGGATGGATTGGCGGGGGATGGGGATTTTTCGAGCTGTTGCCCATGCGTATCTGGGGGGCCATCAACAATGTGGTGCTGATCGCGGTGCCGTTGTTTGTGTTCATGGGGGTGACCCTGGAAAAATCCGGACTGGCCGAGGAACTGCTGGAGACCATGGGGCTGGTGTTTCACCGCATCCGGGGCGGGCTGGCCATCAGCGCGGTGGTGGTGGGGGCGTTGCTTGGCGCCTCCACCGGCATTGTCGGGGCCACGGTGGTGACCATGGGACTGCTGGCCGTGCCCACCATGCTGCGGCACGGGTACCGGCCGGAGCTGTCCACGGGCACAGTGGCCGCCGCCGGCACCCTGGGGCAGATCATTCCGCCCTCCATCGTGCTGGTGCTGCTGGCCACCATTGTCCAGATCCCGGTGGGAGATCTGTTCATGGCGGCGCTGATACCCGGTCTTCTGCTGGTGGTGCTTTACATGGCCTATATTTTCATCGCGGCCCTGATCAAACCGGAGATGGCACCGGTCATCACCCTGGCGGACGGCCAGGCCCCGGATGCCCGCCAGTTGTGGAAAAAAACCATGCGGGCCCTGGTACCGCCCCTGGCGTTGATCACGGCGGTGCTGGGGTCTATTTTCGCGGGCATCGCCTCTCCCACGGAAGCCGCGTCCGTGGGGTGTGTGGGGGCCGTGGGCCTGGCAGTCTGGAACCGGCGGTTCAACCTGACCATTCTCAAAGAGGTATCCCGCACCACCACCCGGCTCACCAGCATGGTGTTCATCATTCTGGTGGGGGCCAACGCATTCGGCCTGACTTTCAGGGAGTTGAACGGGGATGAACTGGTGCGCGGATTTCTCATGGATATCTCCCATGCCCACAACAAATGGGTGGTACTGGTCATCGTCATGGGCGTGATTTTTCTGATCGGATTCGTCCTGGACTTCATCGAAATCATTTTCATCCATGTGCCGGTGCTGGTACCGATCCTGGTGGATGATTTCGGGTTTGATCCGTTATGGATCTGCGTGCTTCTGGCCATCAACCTGCAGACTTCGTTCATGACCCCGCCTTTCGGGTTTTCCCTGTTTTACCTCAAGGCGGTGACTCCGCCCCAGATCAAGACCGGTCATATTTACCGGGGCATCATTCCCTTTGTCCTGCTGCAGCTGCTGGGCCTGTTCATCGTGGCCATGTGGCCGTCCATCGCCACCTGGCTGCCGGGCCTGGTGTATTTGCGGTAGATCAGGATAAAAAAAGATTTCAAGTTGACATTATGGTCCATCCTTGTCACTCTACCTATGAAGCAACGGATTGTTTTTAAAGATTTTTTTAGTTTTGTATTACAGGAGCCATCTCAAGTGCCCATATTGTCCACTTTTTTTGGTATCATTATCAGGATGTGGCATGATGACCATCCCCCGCCCCATGTTCATGCGGCATATCAGGGATTTGAGGCGCTGATTGATATTAAGACAGGATTGGTTGCAGAGGGGTTTCTGCCCAAAAAAGCGGCAAAAATTATCAAGGAATGGTGCTTGGATCATCAGGAAGAACTTTTAAAGAACTGGGAGCTGGCGCAACGGTTTGAACCTTTGGAAAGAATCCCGGGAGCAGATTATGATGATTAAAATTACCAGAGCGATATATTCAGGAGATTTCCAGATTGAACTTTGTTTTTCCGACGGGAAAACAGGCCTTTTTGATGGAAAAAAATTGCTTCAGCAAACAGGCTCCTTGTTGGACCCATTACACGACGAGTCATTCTTCAAACGGTTTTTTGTCGATACCGGGGCACTTGCCTGGCCCCATGGTCTGGAACTGTCGCCTTCAAAGCTTTATCAAAGTTGCCGTCATTACGAAACAGCATAAAAGATTCAGGTTCTGCCCCAGTCTCATGAATTGCCTGCAGGCCCCCGTATATGTCAGGTGATGTTATGAAACGGGTGACAGCCGGTTATTCCGTCTCTTCAGGGGTGTTGAAATCCCGGATAAAGATCTGCCAGAACGCCGCAAACAGGGCCGCCAGAAGAGGCCCGATCACAAATCCGTTGATGCCGAACAGGGCAAATCCTCCCAGGGTGGACAAAAGGACCAGGTAGTCCGGCAGCTTGGTGTCCCGGCCCACCAGGACGGGCCGCAGGAAATTGTCCACCAGGCCGATCACCCCGGCCCCGAATCCCGTGAGCACCAGGCCCTGGATCCAGCTGCCCGTGGCAAACAGATAAACCGCCACCGGTCCCCACACCAGCCCGGCCCCCACCATGGGAATCAATGACAGCAGGGTCATGATCACCCCCCACAGCAGCGGCGCCGGAATTCCTAATATCCAGAAGATAAGACCGCCCAGGCTGCCCTGGGCCACGGCCACCACCAGATTCCCCTTGACCGTGGCACGGGTGACTTCGGCGAATTTGGAAAACAGCAGCTGCTCCCGTTCATCACCCAGGGGCAATGCCCGGACCAGCAGCGCCACCAGCCCGGTTCCGTCTTTGAGCATGAAAAAGGCCAGATACAGCATCAGGCCTAAGCTGACAAACCACTGGGCCGCATCCTGACCGAATTTTACGGCATTCTGGGCGATGAACTGGCTGACCGTGATGGCGGCATTGGATAACTGGGATTTAAAGGTGGCCAGGTCCAGGTTGAACCGGTCCATCAGGGTCTGTATGGCCGGAAACGCCTGACGGATCTGTTCGATGAGCTGCCCTATGTTGATGTCACCGTTTTGCAGTCGCTGGTACAGGGCCGCGCCTTCCTGAAAAAAGGAAGCCGTCACGAACAGGGCCGGGATAACCGCGATGGTGATGACCACCAGCAGGGTGGAAAGCGTCGCAAGAATGGCCCGGTTCCTCCATAGTTTTAAAAACCGCTGCTGCAGCGGCGCAAACACCAGCCCGATGACACAGGCCCAGAATATGGCGCCGAAAAACGGTTTGAGCAGAAAGAAAAAAAGGGCCGTTACCAGGACCAGCATGGCCAGAAATGTGCCTTGTTCCAGTTTTTTCATTTTTGCCCCTTTTTGTGAGTCTGAGAGGGTTGTGTTTTCGGCGATGCCAGATACCCGGCGGCAATGGAGGCCCCGATGATGATCCCCCCGCCGGCCAGGGTGGACAGGGCCGGAATCTCTTTTAACAGGAAAAAGGCCAGCACAATGCCGTACACCGGTTCCAGCCCGGTGATCACTGAGGCGGTCTGGGCGCGGATTTTCTTGAGGGAACTGATGAACAGGGTGTGGGACAGGGCCGTGCACACGACCCCTAAAAAAACCAGGGCCGGGAGATCCGATACCGACAACACGGCCCGGGGCCGGATCAGAATGACGGGAATCACCAGGCACAGGGCCGCGAACAGATTCTGATAGAACGCCACCGCCACCGGATCGGACAGGCGCACGTTTCTGCGGTTCACCAGGGCCAGGATGGCGAATGTCAGGCCGGACAGGATCCCGAAAAATCCCCCCAGGGTGGTCTGGTTGGACAGGTCAGGTTCCGGGATGACCAGGCAGATACCGGCAAACACCACAAGGGCCGTGGCAATGTCCCGCCGGTCGAGAGGTTCCCTGAACACCATGGGTTCCATGAACGTGACAAACAAAGGAAAGGTGGAAAAGGTCACCAGGCCCACGGCCACGCTGGAAATCTGGATCGACAGAAAGAAAAAATACCAGTGCACCGCCAGCAGAGCGCCCTGCAGGATGAACAGGCCGGCGGCCCGGCCCGGAACGGCGGATAGTTTTGTGCCGGAAACCAGCCGGGCATAAATGCCCAGAGCCATGGCCGCAAACAGGGTCCTGCCCAGAACGATATACAGCGGGCTGGCATGGATGAATTTGGCGAACAGCCCGGACAGGCCGAACAGCAGCACGGCGCTGTGGATCACGAACAAGGGGTGGGCGGCCGGTCCGGGGCGGTTCATGAGTATCAGTCAGGTATCTACCGGGTCAGCTGGCGGTACTTGATACGGGTGGGCGCGTCCGCCTTGATACCCAGCCGCTTTTTGCGGTCTTTTTCATAATCGGAGTAGGCCCCGTCAAACATCACGGTCTGGCTGTCTCCTTCAAAGGCCAGGATATGGGTGGCAACCCGGTCCAGAAACCACCGGTCATGGCTGATGATCACGGCACACCCCGCAAAGTTTTCCAAAGCCTCCTCCAGGGCCCGCATGGTGTTGACATCCAGGTCGTTGGTGGGCTCGTCCAGCAGCAGCACATTGGCTTCCTGTTGGAGCATGCAGGCCATGTGCACCCGGTTTCGCTCCCCGCCGGAAAGGTCCGCCACCTTTTTCTGCTGGTCCGTGCCGGAAAAGTTGAATTTGCCCACATAGGCCCGGGCATTGAGCTGTCTTCCGCCGATGATCAGGGTGTCGCTGCCGCCGGAAATCACTTCGTAAATGGTCTTGTCCGGGTCCAGGGACGCCCGTTCCTGGTCCACATACGCCAGCTTCACGCTCTGGCCCAGCTCAATGCTGCCGGCATCCGGGGTTTCTTTGCCGGTGATCATGTTGAACAGCGTGGTCTTGCCGGCCCCGTTGGGGCCGATCACGCCGACGATGGCGCCCGGTGGAATCACAAAGTTCATGTCTTCCACCAGCAGTTTGTCTTCAAACGCCTTGGTGACATGGTCCGCCACGATCACCTTGTCTCCCAGCCGGGGGCCGGGGGGAATGAAGATTTCCATCTCCTTTTCCTGCTCACCGGCATCTTTTTTGAGCAGGTCTTCATAGGCCTTGATCCGGGCCTTGGATTTGGACCGGCGGCCCTTGGGGGACAGGTTGATCCATTCCAGTTCCCGTTCCAGGGTTTTCTGGCGCTTGCTTTCGCCTTTCTGTTCGATGGCCAGGCGCTTCTGTTTCTGTTCCAGCCAGGAGGAATAGTTCCCTTTCCAGGGGATGCCTTCGCCCCGGTCCAGTTCCAGGATCCAGCCGGCCACGTTGTCCAGGAAATACCGGTCATGGGTCACCGCGATGATGGTGCCCTCGTACTGGTTCAGGTGCTGTTCCAGCCAGGCCACGGATTCCGCGTCCAGATGGTTGGTGGGCTCGTCCAGGAGCAGGATGTCCGGTTTGGACAACAACAGCCGGCACAGGGCCACCCGGCGTTTCTCTCCACCGGAAATCACGCTGACCGGGGTGTCTTCAGGCGGACACCGCAGGGCATCCATGGCCATCTTCAACCGGGCGTCCAGGTCCCAGGCATCCAGGTGATCCAGCTGTTCCTGGACCTTTCCCTGCCGCTCGATGAGCCGGTCCATCTCCTGTTCGGACATGGGTTCGGCAAACTGTTCGGAAATTTTTTCATATTCCGCCACAAGGTCCACAATCTCCTGAACCCCTTCCTCCACCACTTCCCGCACGGTTTTGGCGGAGTCCACCAGGGGTTCCTGTTCCAGAAATCCGACCGTGTATCCTTTGGAAAGAATGGTTTCACCGGTGAATTCCGTGTCTTTACCGGCCATGATTCTCAGCAGCGAGCTTTTGCCCGAGCCGTTGAGGCCCAGGACCCCGATCTTGGCCCCGTAGAAATAGGACAGGGAAATATCCTTGAGCACCTGGCGCTTGCCGTGAAATTTGTTCACGTTGATCATGGAATAGATCACTTTTTTGGTATCTTCGGTCATGCAGTCTCCTTGACGGAAATTGTTATATGAAAGTGTTGCGTTTCAGGTTTTAAGTATCCAGCATATCAATATTTGACGAATGGCAGCTGATACTTTTTTCATTTGTTGCGGTCTCTCAGACCATGAAGATTGCTTGACGTCTATTCAATGGTACTGCGAGAGCACCGGTTCTTTGAGGATCAGGTCCACGGCTTCCGCCGCCGTTTTTGCCACGCCGGGAAAACTGTCCCCGATTTTGGCGATCTGGCGCAGGTTTTCCGCGGTGCGCAGAATCAGCCTGGCAAAATCCCCTTCCGCGTAATCCGATCCGGTCATCAGTTCGTCCCAGGGGGTATCGTGGGCCCAGCCATACATGAGAAATGCGGGCTGGAGAAAGAGATTGGGCGCGGCAAATCCACTGGACAGCAGTTTCAGGGCAAAGGGTTTCAGTCCTTTGCGGATATCCAGAAAACCGGATTTCAGCCGTTTGGGCAACGCCCCTTCATACAGCGGGTCATCCTTGAACTCTTTTTCATTGACAAAAGACGCCACAATGGCGGCCAAAAGGGCCGGGTCCTGATCGGGCAGCAGGTTGAGCCGGATGGCCTGGGCCACCAGCAACGGCACGTCCATGCGCAGTTTGGATGCCCACAGCCCGTCTTCGGTCAGACGTCCGTCTTTGGTGAGAAACCCCTCATCGGTCAAAAACGCCATATGGGCCAGAAAATCGTTCCACAGCAGGGCCAGGTCCTGGCCGTATCGCTTTCTGGCCGCCTTGGACCGTTTCTCGCCGGCTGCGATCAGATAGGAGGCAAACGAGTGGTCCAAAAGCGTTCTCACCTGTTCCGGGGTATGGGAGAGCAGCAGGTTCAGGACCATGGAAAAATCGATCTTGATCTGGCTGTCCACGTCCAGGGCCGGGGCGTTCACCAGCTCGGCCACATGTTTGAGATCCATGAACTTGCCGGGCAGCATCAAAGCGAACCCGATGTTGTCCATGCCCCGGCGCCCGGCCCGGCCGGCCATCTGCTGGAACTCGCTGGCACTCAGGGTCTGGAAATCCACCCCGTTGAACCGGTCGGAATTGAGGATCACCACGGACCGGGCAGGAAAATTCACCCCGGCCGCCACCGTGGAGGTGGCAAACATGGCATTGAGAAGGCCTTTGGCCATCAGGGTCTCCACCACCACTTTCCAGGCGGGCAGATGCCCGCTGTGATGGGCCCCGCATCCTTTTTCCTCCAGGTCCCGGCGGTGGGGATGGCCGCTCAGATGAGGATTGCCCGCCACCAGCTCGGCCACGGCCTCTTTCAGGGCGGCTTTTTTCTTGGGTGTTTTGTTCAGCAGATCAGGGTTGCACAGTTTCAGGGCGTTGTCACATTCGGCCCGGGACTTTAAAAAGAAGATGGCCGGCAGCAGATCAAACCGGTCCATGATTCTCAGGATCTCCCCGAAATCCGGCAGCCGTCCCGGCGGGGCCAGCATCGGTGGTTTCTTGATGTTGGCAAACTTGTACACCTTGTCATGGAGTTTTGCTCCGGACGCGGCTTTGGTTTTTTTCAGCAAGGGGTAAAGGGTGCCGGATGGATGCAGAAAGATAGGGTGCAGCGGCACGGGCCGGTGCCGGTTTTCCACGATACGGCAGGTACGGCCCCGGATGCTGGTCAGCCATCCCGCGATCTGGTCCGGGTTTCCGATGGTGGCGGACAACAGCAGCAAGGGAATGCGCACCGGCAGGTAGATCATGATCTCTTCCCACACCACGCCCCGTTCCGCATCCCCCAGAAAATGGGCCTCATCCAGGATGATCAGGTCGCAGTCCAGGTTTTCGCCGGTGTACATGGCATCATAGAGCTGGTTTCGCAGAATTTCGGTGGTGCCGATGATCACCTCGGCATCGGCGTTTTCCTTGATATCCCCGGTGAGGATCCCCACATGATCCTTTCCAAACAGGTCTGAAAACCGGGCATGGATGGAGTTGGTCAATGCCTTGAGCGGAGTGGCGTACCAGATGCGCCCGTTTTTTTCAAGACAGATCCGGGTGGCTTCCTCGGCGATCCAGGTTTTGCCGGCCCCGGTGGGGGCGGTCACCAGGCAGTCGGTTTCCTGGATGGCGGCAATGGCGTCGAGCTGAAACGGATCCGGTGAAAACGGCTTGTCTTCAGGCACCCCGATCTTTTCAAAAATGCGTTTGAGCCCCTTGTCCGCCCCGGGCTTCATGGACGGCATGTCGGCAGGTTTCCGCCGGGGGCGTTTACCCCGGTAATGGCGTTTTGGTTTCATTGGGATCAAGTGTAATCTTTATATGTTAAATGTGCAAGCCCTGCCGGGGGTGAAATCTGTGCAGTACGTTCGACCGGGGGATAGATGGTATTGACTGGATTCAGAAAAATTCTTTTTTGTCCGGAACCAGCCGGCTCATTCCATCGATGATATGGGTTCTGACCGTGTCCACATGAAATGTTAACGATGCTTTCAGCCGGGCCTGATCCCGTGTTTTTATGCTGTTGAAAATTTCTTCATGCTCTGTCAGGGAGGTGCCGGTCATGCTCAGATAAAAAAGGTTCTGATTGTAGCGCAGCAGTAAAATATCAAACAATTCCTGGAGCATTTTAACCTGAATGTGGCATCTGGAAAGCGAGGCCAGGGTCATGTGAAATTTCATGTCCGTCATGATCCGTTTATGGTAACTGTCTTCAACGACCGCCGCCTTGTAGTCGTCAAGGGTTGACGTCAGTTGTGTGATCCCCTGACGGGTCAGGTGCCTGATGATATCCGGAACCAGGGATACTTCCAGAAGCAGCCTTGTGTCATAGATTTCCGTGATTTCCTTGACACTGACTTCATTGATATAATAGCCTTTGTTGGATTCATGCCGGACGATGTTGAGAAATTCCAGCCACTTCAATGCCTGGATCACCGGCGTCATGCTGACCCCGATTCGGGTGGCCAGGTCCTTGTATTTGATTTTCTGGCCGGGCTGGATTTCATTGTAGAACAGCATCTGCCGGATCGCCATATATGCTTTGAATGTCAGATCCGGTTTGTTCCGGGTTTTTTCCGTGTGTACCATATGTGCCCTTTGTTTTTTCATTATTATTTCAAAACCGTGAAGATGGCAAGATTTATCATGATTTTGTCCGGATTCCGGGGTGTCTGGGTAAAAAAACTTGACACGCCATTGTGGCTTTGGTATGGGAAAGATATTTTATAAAATAATTAATTAAATAGTTAATGAAATAAATGTTGTCAAGGGTTTTCCGGTTGCTAAACAGGGAAAAATCAATATTTACGAAAAGAATTTGACGGCCCATGCCCTGACGGGCAGAGCAATCCATGAGATAATCCGGCAGATGGTCCGGCTATTTCATATAAAATGGTTGATTTTATGGGAAAGGAAAAAGAGATGAAAAAAGCGAAGATCGGTCTGACAATGTTATTTCTGGTATGTTTACTGGTGCTGCCGGGTACAGGCATGTCTGATGATACCCAGTTGACGACACCGGCCACCTTGACCTGGGTAGCCGGCGGTGTGGGCGGCGGCTGGTATGTCCAGGCAGGCGGTATTGCCAGGATGATCACGGAAGCCGAGCCCAAACTCATCTTAAAGGTGGTGCCGGGCGGCGGGGTGGTGAATCCGGTTCGGGTATCCAGCGGCAAGGATGACTTAGGATGGGGAATTACGTTTGTGGATAAAATGGCATTTAAGGGGATGGCGCCATTGTTTAAAACTGCCAATCCGAATGTCAGATCCATGGGAGGCATTTTCGGCACCTATTATATCCATTTTGTGTCAGGCCGGGACCAGGGCATCCAGACCCTGTCTGAAATGGCGGACATGGTCAAAGCCGGCAAGGCCATCAAGGTGGCCATGCCCATGAAAGGGACATCGGACCTGCCGTTGATCGAAAATATCCTTAATTTTCACGGGATTTCTTCCCAGGACATCGATAAGGCGGGCGGCAAGATATTTCAGGCCGGGTATGCCGACATGATCAGCCTTTACAAAGACCGGCATGTGGATTTCGTCTTTACCCATCTGGCTCTGCCGGCCGCAGCCATAACCGAGATGATGGTCAGCCGTTCCAGCACCCTTCTTTCGGTTTCAAACGAGTGCATCGATACCCTGGCCGATGACCTGGGAACCCTGCCCACCGCTTCGGGAAAACAGATTATCCCTTCGGATACCTACAAGGGCCAGGCAACGGATGTATCTACCGTGGTGAGTACGGGCGAACTGTTGATCGGCAGCCATGTGTCTGATGTTGTGGCATATACCATCACCCGGATTTTATGTGAACAGGTGGAGGAACTGCATGCCATCAACAACGCCAACCAGACCTTTATCCCGGAACAGGGATGGGCCAATGTGGCGGTTCCCCTGCATCCGGGCGCAGAAAAGTATTATCAAGAAGCCGGATACATGAAATAAGCAAAAAAAAGGAGCGGCCCGGGTGAGAAAGTTATGGGGATGGAAAGGAACAGTGATCGGCATATGGCTGACCGTGGTCTCGGTATTTGCCATTTACACGGCAACCTTCGGGGTCATGCAGCCACGGATTCAGCGGGGAGTTCATCTGCTGTTTTTGCTGCCCATGGCTTTTATCCTGTTTCCTGCCACCCGGCGGTCCCCGGTTGACCGGATTCCGTTTTATGACTGGATTCTGGCAATTCTGGCACTGCTGCCGCCCTTTTATCTGATCCTGAACAATGATGCCTTGAGCATGCGGCTGGAATTTATCGATCCTTTGACCACACTGGAGATGGTGTTAGGGGGATTGAACATTCTGCTGCTGCTCGAGGCGATCCGCCGGGCCGTGGTGCCGGCCATGACCATTCTGATCGTGGTGTTTCTTTCATACCTGTATGCAGCCCCCTATATGGGTGGGGTGTTCTTTGCAAAACCCCTGCCGCTGTCAGAACTCATAGAAATGCAGTACCTGATCACAGATACGGGCATCTATGGGGCCATCACCGGTATTTCCGCCACGTTTGTGGCCCTGTTTGTCATCTTCGGGGCCTTTATGGAGAGCACCCAGACCGGGAAATTTTTCACGGACCTGGCGTGCCGCCTGGCCGGCAGAAGCCGGGGCGGGCCCGCCAAAGTCGCGGTGATCAGCAGTTCTTTTTTCGGGTCCATCAGCGGGGTGGCAGCGGCAAATGTCTATGCCACGGGCACCTTTACCATCCCCATGATGAAACGGCTGGGGTTTCGGCCCCAGTTTGCCGGGGCCGTGGAAGCGGTTTCCTCCAGCGGCGGGCAGTACATGCCGCCCATCATGGGGGCCGGGGCTTTTGTGATGTCGGAAATCACCGGCATCCCCTATCTGCAGGTATGTATCGCCGCAGCACTGCCGGCCCTGCTTTACTACACCAGCCTGATCATCCGGGTCCATTTTATCGCGGTCAAGGACAATGTAAAAGGCATGAAGGAAGAGGACATGCTGGTCCCTGTTTCCACCATTATCAGGGATACTTATCTGCTGCTTCCCATCGTCGGCCTGGTGGCCATGTTGCTGATGGGGTATTCGGTTTTCATGGGGGCCATGGGCGCCATTGTCAGTTCGTTTGTCATCAGTTTTTTTAAAAAGAAAACCGCCATGACCCCTGTCAGGCTTTTTGCGGCGCTGCGGTCGGCCGGGCAGAAGATGATCATGATCGCCCTGGCCTGCGCCGGTGCCGGCATGGTGGTGGCAATCGTCACCCATACCGGATTGGCCCTGGGCATTGCCACGGTGATCAACCACTGGTCCGGGGGATTTCTGCTGCCGGCCCTGGTGCTGATCATGGGGACCTCTTTGATTTTGGGCATGGGCATGCCCTGTACCCCGGCCTATATCATCGCCGTGACCATCGGCGGGCCGGCCCTGGTGACCCTGGGCACGGATCTTCTGGCCTCACACCTGCTGGTTTTTTACTGCGCCATCCTGGCGGAGGTCACGCCACCCGTGTGTATTCCCGCATATTGTGCCGCGTCCATTGCCGGATCCAAACCTTTGCAGACCGGATTCGAGGCCTTTAAACTGGCCATTGTGGCATTTTTGATTCCCTTGATTTTCATTTACAACCCGGCACTGCTGTTAAACGGGACCTTTGTGGAAATCATATCCCTGGTGCTGGTACTGCTCATTGCCGTTGTGTTTTTATCGGCCGCACTCACCGGCTATTTTTTTACCATACTGAGCCTCTTTAACAGGACCATCATGGCAGTGGCCGCCATCGGGGCGTTTGTTTTCTGTGCGCACCCGGACCTGGTGGGCCGGTCAGAGACACTGGCAGCCGCCACCCTGGCAATCTTTGGATTTTTTGTGTGGCTTTTTCTGCGGTCCCGAGCGACGGATCCGGTCAATGACAACACCTGAGTATGGCCAGGTATAAAGAGGCGTAAACATCATGGGTTCCGCAATGTTTCACATTGTGATCATCGGCGGTGGTGTCATCGGCACCGCCATTGCCTGGTACCTGGCCCAAAAAGATGCCAGGGTCACTCTCATCGAAGCCAATGACCTGGCATCCGGAAGTTCCGGGGCCTGTGACGGCCTGGTGTTCATGCAGTCCAAAAAGCCCGGCATCCACCTGGGCCTGGCCATGGAAAGCCTGAAGCGGTTCAAAGTACTGAAAAATCAACTGCCTGTGGACATCGAGTTCAGGCAGACCGGGGGCCGGGTGATCATCCAGACCCCGGCACAATATCCGGCCATGGAAAAATTTGTCAAAGAACAGCAAAAAATCGGCCTGGATGTCTGCCTGATGGATGCAAAACAAACCCTGGCGGCGGAGCCGTTTTTATCTCCTGACATTTACGGCTCCACATGGTCTTCCCTGGATGCCCAGGTCAATCCCATCAATCTGACACTGGGGTTTGCACAAGGTGCGAAAAAAAATCATGCCCGGATCCTGACCCGGACAAAGGTGCTGGGAATTCACACAAAAAACAACCGGGTGGCAGGGGTTGCCACCACACAGGGGGATATGGCAGCTGATCTGGTGATCAATGCCGCCGGTGCCGAGGCCGGGCGCATCTGTCAAATGGCGGGAATCGATCTGCCAATCGCACCGCGGCGGGGACAGATCGTGGTGACCCAGGCAGCGCGGCCCATGATTTCCAGTTGTATGATTTCAGCCGGATATATCGCCGTCAAATATGACCCGTCCCTGGCTGCAGAACAGGGAGAAGGCATGTCCATGGAGCAGACAGACAACGGAAACCTGCTTTTGGGTTCCACCCGGGAGTTTGCCGGGTTTTGCACAGAAAACACCGTGTCCGGTATCCGCCGGATCATTTCACGGACCACAAAGGTGCTGCCGGCCCTGAAACACCTTCAGGTGATCCGGACTTTTGCCGGGCTTAGGCCGTATACCCCGGACGGTCTGCCCATCCTGGGACCGGTGCCTTCCATGGAGGGTTTTTTCATGGCAGCCGGCCACGAAGGAGACGGAATCGCCCTGTCACCGATCACCGGAGAACTGATGGCAGCTATGGTTTTGGGACAAAAAACGGCCGTCTCTCTGGCACCATTTTCTCCAGACCGGTTTATATCCCGGAAAGGACAGGCCCATGAATAATGCAGATACAGACCTGCGGATTTATTGTGCAAATCGGGGCCGGCAAATTATCGTGCAAGTGGATGGGGTTCCCTGTACGGCCTATGAGGGCGAAACCGTGCATGCCGCTCTGCTGGCTGCCGGTATCCGTGCCTTGCGGATTGCCAGAAAAACCGGTGAGCCCCGGGGGATTTTCTGCGGCATGGGCATCTGCTATGAATGCCGGGTCACCATCAACGGTATCCCGGACCAACTGGCCTGCATGACCCTGGCAACTGACGGCATGCAGATTGAAACCCGATGAAGCGAATTGGAATCCGATGAAATGAGGCGGTCGTGACCCAGGCGTATGATGTGGTGATCGTGGGAACCGGAGTCGCCGGTATTGCTGCGGCCAATACCCTGGCCGGTCATGGCCTGGAAATTCTTGTCATTGATGAGAACCCCCAGCCGGGGGGCCAGATACTCAGACAACACTGCCGGGTCACAGACGGGTTCTGGGAATTTGACCCGCGTCTTGAAAGATCCGGCAGGACGGTGTCAACCCAAAAAATCGTTCAAAGCCTGAGGCCGGTCCGGCGGCCCAAAGGGATTGCCTGTGTTCATCAGGCCCGGGTACTGGGCATTTTTCCGGACCGGCAACTGCTGGTGCATGTGCCGGACCCCCTGTGTCCGGGCGGTTCAGGACCCGGATGTGTGATGGAGATTGCTGCCGGATACCTGTTGCTGGCCACGGGTGCCAGGGAGCGGTTTTTGCCGTTTAAAGGATGGACCCTGCCCGGGGTGATGTCTTTGGGAGCGGCCCAGATCCTGATGAAAAGTTCGGGTATCCTGCCGGCCCGGCACACCCTGATTGCCGGCACCAGCCCGCTTCAAACGGTGCTGGCCCTGGAGATTCTCAAAAACAAGGGAAACGTGACCGCAATTCTGGATGAAAACCATTTTGCGAAAAAAATGGGCCTGCTGCCGCTTTTGAAACATCATTGGTATCTGGCAGGGGAGGGGGCCATGCAGATGCTGCGTCTGATGATCCGGCAGGTGCGGTTCCGCCAGGGGGTCCGGGTGACGGAAGCCAAAGGGAAAAATGGATTGTCAGCTGTCGTGACTGCTGACCTTGACAGAAAGGGAAACACGATACCCGGCACGTTTCAGACCTATCCCGCCAGGGCACTGGCAGTGGGACATGGGTTCTCTCCCAACATCGAACTGCCGGTCCAGGCAGGATGCGCCCTGGATTATGATGCCGACCGGGGCGGGTGGGTGGTCCGGGTGGATCATGCCCTTGAAACCTCGGTGGGGGGAGTGTATGCCGCCGGAGAGATTACCGGCATTGCAGGAGCCGGAAAATCATTTGTGGAAGGAAAACTGGCCGCAATGTCAATTCTGGAAAAACTGGGGAAAGAAACCGGGCCGGATCGTTATATGCAAAAACTGGTCCGGATGCAGAAACAGCAGCTGGGTTATGCGGCATTTTTGAATCAGCTGTGCCAGGTGCCTTTATCCGCTTATGAGAAAATTGACGATGATGTCCTGATCTGCCGGTGTGAAGAGATCTCCATGGGCGAGGTCAGAAAACAGATTGCCAAAGGGTTTGTGACGGCCGGCAGCCTGAAGAAAGCCACCCGATGCGGCATGGGACGGTGTCAGGGCCGGATCTGCCAGCCGGTCCTGTTTGATATCCTCCTGGCCCTGACCGGCCAGACCCCGGACCAGACCGGCAGCCCTTCTTTCCGGGCCCCAGTGAAAAATGTTCCCATGGCTGCGTTTTTACACCCATGACCCTGTCCCCCCACAAAAAAAGTCTGACAAAAGATCCTTTCATGGGGATCCTGATACTGGACACGACCTTTCCCAGAATCATCGGTGATATCGGAAACCCCCAGACATTCGATTTTCCGGTCCGGTATCGCACCGTGAGAGGGGCCACCCCGGAACGGATTGTGGTCCGGGCGGACAAAACCATGATCCAGCCGTTTGTTGCAGCCGGCCGGGACCTGATCCGGGAAGGGGCCGTCGCCCTGGCTACTTCCTGCGGTTTTCTGGCCCTGTTTCATAAAGCCCTGGTGGCCGCACTGCCGGTTCCGGTGTTTTCTTCTTCCCTGCTCCAGGTTCATCTGGCGCAAACCCTTTTACAGAAAGGCCAGAAAGTGGGGATTCTGACCGCCAGAAAACCTTCTCTGGGCCATGAGCACCTGTCTGCCATCGGCATCGCAGACATTCCCATGGCCATACAGGGCATGGAAAATTTTCCGGAGTTTACCCGGGTGTTCATTGGGGGGCAACCAACACTGGATGTGGATCTGTGCAGAAGCGAGATGGTGTCTGCTGCCATGAATCTGGTCAAAGAGCATCCCGGGGTGGGTCCCATCGTCCTGGAGTGCGCCAATATGCCGCCATTTTCCGATGCCGTCCGCCAGGCCACAAAACGGCCGGTGTTTGATATCACCACACTGCTCAATTCGGCCTGGGCCGGGTGCCGCCGGTGAACTTAGGGTAATACCGCTTCAGGGTCGTTAAATTAACGGGGTGAATCAGGCAGATCGGCAGGATGCCGCCCCTGGTGGGGGTACCTTGCTGCCGGCCTGGAATCCACGGGGTGGCTCCGACAGTCCGTCAACAAGGTACCCCCACCAGGGGCTCCGCTGTACAAGTTCATCTTTGCCATCACCGGCTAGTGCCGGGGGGTCCCTGTGGGTTGAATCCCATTCTGACGCGTTTGCTACATGGAGTTGGGCATGGCGAAGCGGTAAGAACGGCAAATTGTTTGAGGACATACCTGCCCGCAGTTTTTGCCGTTCAGCGCAGCCATGCCCTACTCCATGTCAAACGCGGCAGAGGGTGAGACCCACAGAGACCCCCCGGCACGGGTCTTTTGATCAGCCGGTTCCGCAGGCATGAAGCTTTGACCAACTGCTGCCGCCGGGCAAGGGTCTGGAACCCACAGGGACCTCAGAATGGTTGCTTGCGTCGCCCCTGATGTTTCAGTGGTCTTCTCTGGACATGGTGCCGGACAAGGTATATGCTACCAGACGATCAACACAGCCTTGAATGTGGTTCTCAAAAAAAGAGACCATGGCCCCGGTGCCGTGTTAACCAGCATTTGCCTGAACAGATATAAAGCGGCGCCCGTTCCAGGGTGAGACAAAAATATGGGGATTACAGGAACGGAGGGACATGAAAAAAACATCTGTCAAGAAACTGCTGCCCTATATGGTCCTGGCGGTGCTGCTTTGTCTGACTGCGGGCATCCGGCACTACTGGCGTTCTCACGAGAACGGGATGGACCAGGCCCGGTTTGCCGAATATACCCGAGTTATCGAGAACCGGATACTGAACCGGCTGCACAATTACCAGATGATCCTTGAAGGAACCGCCGGCTTGCTTTCCGCTTCCCGGGAAGTAACCTGGCAGGAGTGGCGGACCTTTTTCGCGTTCAGAGACATCACCCGTGATTTTCCCGGGATACAGGCAGTGGCTTTTGCGGAACATGTCACTGCTTTACAGCTAAATTCTCACACGCAACGCATCCGGCAACAGGGGTTTCTAAATTATGCCGTCTGGCCGGAAAACGGCAGAAACGAATATGTGCCGGTGGTAATGGTCGCCCCTTTCAATGCAGCCAACCAGGCTGCCATGGGATATGACGGGTGGTCAGACCCTGTGCGCCGGGCTGCCATGGAACGGGCCAGGGACACCGGTATCGTGGCCATGTCGGGCCAAGTGACACTGGCGATCAGGGAGAAAAATACGCAACCCGGATTTCTGATGTATATGCCTGTGTACAAAAGCTTCCGGCCACCTGCGGACATGGCGGACCGGCAGAGGGCACTCCAGGGATTTGTGACAGGTGCCTTTCGCATGCATGATCTGATAGAGGGGATATTTCCGGAACCTACACCCAAAGTCATATTCGAGATCCATGACGGGCGGCGGATGTCACCGGAATCGCTGATGTATTCCTGTAAAACAGAGCGGAATGCCAAGGAACCGGATCATGTTCCGGTGTTCTCCAGCCAAAAGATTCTGGATCTGTACGGCCATCAATGGACTGTGACGTTCCATTCCACCCCGGTCTTTGACATAGGCCTGGACCGCTGGACACACCACGGCATTTTACTGGCTGGTTTGGCCATCAGCTTTTTTGTGTTTCTGTGGATGAAATCGGAAGAAAAAACCATTGACCGTGCCCGGGCACTTGCGGACAGGCTGACTGAATCGCTGCGGGACAGGGAAGCGAAGCTGCGCCGGATCACCGATTCCGTCTTTGATGTGATCTGGACGGTGGATTTGAACCTCAACACCACCTATGTCAGCAAATCCATTGAAAGACTGGTGGGAGAACCCCCTGAGATGTATATGAAAAAACCCATGGCGGAAAAATATGCACCGGAAACCCTGGCATTTCTCCAGTCCATCATCAAAGAAGAACTGAAAAAAGAAAAAGACCCTGAAGCAGACAAAGACCGGTCACGCCTCATTGAACTCAAGGAATACCGAAAAGACGGCAGCACCGTTGACATTGCCATGCACGTGTCTTTCATCCGGGATGAGAAAGGGGCCATCACCGGGTTTCAGGGGGTCACCCGGGACATCACTGATCAGAAACATGCCGAACAACAGGAAATCGCACGCAGGATCGCGGAACAGGCCAACCAGGCCAAAAGTAATTTTGTGGCCAACATGAGCCATGAGATCCGAACGCCTCTCAATGCCATTATCGGGTTTGCAAGGATCCTGGAACAGGACCCGTCCCTGACCACCGTGCAGACCGAACAGGGACAGACCATCTCCCGCAGCGGCCGGCATCTGCTGCACCTGATCAACGATATCCTGGATATCTCCAAAATCGAAGCCGGCCGGCTCACGCTGGACCGTTCTGATTTCAATATCCATGATCTGGTGACGGATATCGCCATGATGTTTCGTTCCAGGGCCGAGGCAAAAGACCTGGCGGTCGTTGTGGAAACACTTGAAACCGTTCCCCGCTATGTGACGGCCGACGAAGGCAAACTGAGGCAGGTACTGGTCAATCTCATGGGTAATGCCGTGAAGTTCACCCGGACCGGGACCGTCACTTTGCGGATTTGGGCGGAAACCGACTCGGAAGGGCAAAATGAAAAACCGCAGATGTGTCTCCGGGTGGAAGTGGCAGATACAGGCCCCGGTATCCCGGCTTCGGACCAAGAGCGGATCTTTGACCCGTTTGACCAGTCCGACCAGGGGAAGGAGGCCGGCGGCACCGGCCTGGGACTTGCTATCAGCCGGCGCCTGGTGGAGATGATGGGCGGAGACCTCACCGTTGAAAGCACTGTGGGAAAAGGCAGTGTATTCCGGTTCCATGTGCCCGTGACCCCGGCAGAAGGGGCCAGTGAAACCCCGGCACAGAAACCCCGGCAGATCACCGGCCTGGCGCCTGGGGCCGGGCCGGTGAAAATCCTGGTGGTGGATGACCAGAAAAGCAACCGGGACCTGCTGCGCACCCTGCTGACCAATACCGGGTTTGAGGTCAAAGAGGCGGAAAACGGCAAAGAGGCCGTGGATCTGTTTGCCGGCTGGTCCCCCCATGCCGTGCTCATGGACCTGCGCTTGCCCGTGATGGACGGCTATGAGGCGGCCCGGCAGATCAAATCCACGGACATCGGCCGCCATGTCCCGGTCATCGCGGTCACGGCCAGTGCGTTTAAAAACAGTGAAGAACAGGTTTTTGCAGACGGGATGGACGGATTTGTCAGCAAACCCTTTGAACCGGAAGAACTGTTTGACGTCCTCAAGCAGGCCCTGAAAATCGAGTATGTGTATGCAGACACCCCGGACCCGGCCAAAGACGGAACCAGTGCCTGGTCCCTGACTGCCAGAGACATGGAGGCACTGCCCCGGAACCTGGTCCAGGCCATGTACCAGGCAGTTGAACAGGGGGACATGGCCCGTCTCAGGGAGCTGATCACCCGGGTGGAAAAAACAGATGCCCGGGTGGCACACGGACTCAACATCCTTGCCGGCCAATACGCCTATGACAAACTCATGAAACTGCTGAAAGGAGAAAAAACACCATGACCGGCGACACTGAAAAACCAGTTGTCATGACCGTGGATGATACACCGGCCAACCTGGAACTGCTACAGGGAATCCTTCAAAAACAGGGCTACCGGGTGGCGGCGTTTCCCCGGGGGGCCATGGCCCTGAAGGCAGCTGGCAAAAACCCGCCGGACCTGGTGCTGATGGATATCATGATGCCGGAAATGGACGGGTTCGAGGTCTGCCGCCGATTTAAAGATTATCCGGAACTCAAGGAGATTCCCATTCTCTTTATCAGTGCACTGGGTGATCCTGCCAACAAGGTGAGGGCGTTTTCAGAAGGGGGTCTGGATTACGTGACCAAACCTTTTCAGGAAGAAGAGGTCCTGGCCCGGGTCAACACCCACCTGTGCCTGCACCGGGCAAAAAAGGCACTGGAACGGCACAATCACGACCTGAAAGGCCTGGTCAAGGAAAAAGTGGAAGAGATCTCTGATTCACAACTGGCCACCATTTTGGCGGTCTCGAAACTGACCGAGTACCGGGATGATGATACGGGCCGCCATATCGAGCGCACCCAGATTTTTTGCAAAAAACTGGCTCAAAAATTGCGGAACAATCCATACACCGATATCTCTCCGGGGTTCATCGACGACCTCTACCATGCCGCCCCCCTGCATGACATCGGGAAAGTGGGCATCCCTGACAAGATTCTGCTCAAACCCGGAAAACTCACCCCTGAGGAGTTCGATATCATGAAAACCCATACAACCATCGGCGCCGCAACCCTTGAACAAGTGCAGGCCAGGTATCCCGGGAACGCCTTTGTCAACATGGGCATTGCCCTGACCCGGTCCCATCATGAAAAATGGGACGGCACAGGGTATCCGGACGGGCTGGCCGGTAAAGAGATCCCTTTGAGCGGCCGGATCATGGCCCTGGCAGATGTCTATGATGCCCTGCGTGCGGCCCGGCCCTACAAAAAACCGTTTTCCCATGAAAAAGCCTGCCAGATTATCCGGGAGGATGCAGGGACCCATTTTGATCCGGCCGTGGTGGATGCCTTTATTTCCCTTGAATCTGAATTTGAAGCGCTTTATGATCGCATGAAGCCTGATTGAACCTGGGGCAATACCGGTTCAGGGTCGTCAGATTATTTTACCACGAAGCGCACGAAGAAACCATTTCTTCGTGTTCTTCGTGCGCTTCGTGGTTTTAAAAAAACAAATCAATGTAATGCCGGAAATGGACGAATTGATATAAACCTCACTTATAACGTCATCTCATAGATGTCTTTCAGGGCCATGACACGGGTTTCCCAGATCCGGTCGAACCGGTCGGGATCTGTGACCGGTTTTTTAATCATCTTTATGCAAAAATCCATTTGTGCTTTGGTGGTGACGGATTTGGCATACAGCTTCAGGGCAAATTCGCTGAAATCTCTGATCATGACATCAAAAATGAGTTCCAGCAGGTCCGGGTCGATCTTGTCCATGTGAAATTTTTCAATGATGAGCTGGCCGTAGGCCACCAGGGTGAACAGCTCCCCTAAGTACAGCAGAAAATCCATGTTTTTGGCCTGGGCTTTGTCCGGGGTGGCGGTCATGAGCATTTGGGCCAGCTGGTCGATTTGTTCTTTGAAGATATTCACATTGGGCAGGTCCACGCTGTCATAGGCCAGGTGATAATCATGAAACTGAATTTTTCCCAGGCCTTTTGTTTCCCCCTGGTTGAACAGAAAGGTATCACAGCAGGGGTCATCCCGCCGGGGGATTTCCGGGAACGTGCCGGGATTGAAAAAATAGTTGGCCATGAACTTGATGATCAGCGCCATGTTCACATGCACCGTGCCTTCCAGTTTGGGCAGGGACCGGATATCGGTGGCCGCCATCTCAAAATAGGTGTCTTTTTCAAATCCTTTTGCCGCGATCACGTCCCAGATCAGGTTGATCACGGTTTCCCCCTCGCAGGTCACCTTCATCTTGACCATGGGGTTGTACAGCAGATAGCGCCGGTCTTCAGGGGAGGCGCTCCTGAAATAATCGGCCGCTCTCCGGGAAAACAGTTTCATGGCGGCCAGGCGGGTGTAGGCATCCACCAGCAGCCGTTGAATATGGGGAAAGTCCGTAACCATGCGGCCGTAAAGGTTCCGGTGGGCCGCATGGTTCAGTCCTTCGTAAAACGCATGGGTGCAGATGCCGATGGAGGCCCACCCCAGGTTGAACTTGCCCACGTTGATGGTGTTCAAAGCGCTGTCCCAGGCGGCCCGGCCCGTGGACATGATGTCCGCGTCGGTCACGGGATAGCCGTTCAGGGCGTATTCCGCCACATAGCCTTCCCAGTCCACCACGTTCTGCACCAGATCATAATTTTCGTGGGCAGGGTCGGCCGCAAAAAACACGTAGTCGTCGGTTTCCGAATTTTTGCCGAATGTGGACACGATCCCGGCCTGGTTGGCGTTGCCGATATAGTATTTGCCGCCGTCCGCCACATAAATCCCGTCTCCTAAAGGGGTCAGGGCCATGTCCGACGAATACAGATCCGCGCCGTGGGCTTTTTCCGACAGGCCGAAAGCGAATATATGGCCGTCTTTCAACAGCCGGGCGGTTTTTTTCTTGATCGCTTCGTTTTCCCCCATCCAGATGGGACCCAGGCCTAAGATGGACACCTGCCAGGTATACCAGTGAGCCAGGTTGTAAAAGCTCAGGATTTCATTGAAATCACAGATGCGCCGGGTGTCCCACCGGGCGTTTTTATTGTCTCCGGCATATTTTTCAGGGGTGAGCAGGGTGGCAAAAATCTGGTTTTCCTTGAGAAAATCCAGAAAATCCTGATACCAGACCCGCTGGTGGAAATCGGATTTCAACTGTTTTTTTCCCCGGGTCTCGAAATAGGCAATGGTTTTTTCCATGATCTGCCGGGATGCGTCATCCAGGTGGTCAAACGTGGCGGTTTTGGGATTGAATAAAATCATGCAGTTTTCCTTTGTGTTTCGTTGACGTTGATCCGGCCCAGCCGGTGCATGGCCAGGCCCGCGCCCACAATGAGCAGTGCCCCGGCAAACAGATGCCAGGAGACCGGTTCCATGAGAAAAACAATGCCCACCATGGCGGCGAACAGGGTTTCGCTGGACATATAGGCCGCTCCTTCAAATCCCTTGCAGAAGAAAAACCCCTGGTTCATGAGCAGCTGGGCTGCCACGGACGTGGCAATGATGCCGAAGATCATGGTCCATTCCACAGCGGTTTGAGGCATCACCGGGTGGGTGAGGCAGAAGGGCAGGGTGGCCAGGGTGCCCATGGTGCAGAAATAGAAATAGATGATCACCGGCCCGTTGTATTCCCTGAGCGTCCGGATGACCGTGACCGTGAATCCGGACAGCACCGCCCCCATGAGGGCCATGGCCTGGCCCAAAGCACTGGTGGACAGCCGGAAGTCGAACAGGATGGCCACCCCTGCCAGCAGCACCCCGATGCAGGCGATCTGAAACCGGTTCACCCGTTCTTTGTAAATCAGAAACCCGAACAGGGCCGCAAACGCCGGATAGGAGTAAAACAGCACCACCGCCGTGGACATGGGCAGCAGGCGCAGGGCCGACACCACAAAGAAAAAGGCCAGGGAACCGGTGCATCCCCGGAGAATGAGCAATGGGATGTTATGGCCTTTGAACGGGTTTTTTCTGCGGCTGAATATAGATGTCAGGAGAATCATTCCCCCGAAACACCGGATGAACCCCAGATGCCATACCGTGTAATGATCGGGCATGAGCTTGACAATGGTGGACATGAGGGTGAACAGCAGGGCGGCCGACAGCATGAACAGCGGCCCTGCCATGCGGGCATCCATGAGAACGATTCGGGAGGTGGACCGGGACATATGCGGGTCGTCCTTGAATTTGATAGTTGCCTTGATCTGAAACGCCAAGATAGACCCGGACGGCGTTTGTGTCAAACAAATTACGTCGCAACCGGATATTTGCCATAAGCCTGCCGGGTTTCCGCTCGTTCTGTGCCGTGCTCGGTTTCAGGCCCCGCCCCTGGCGGTGTCCTGTGCCCGGCCCGAGATCCTGCGGGGGCCGGTTTGCATAAGCACCATGAAAAGCCCCATCCGCCCTCTGGCTGACATTCATCCCGGGAATTCTTGCCAGGCCCCCTTCGGCTCTGACGGTCCGTTCACAGGACACCGCCAGGGGCTCCCTGTAGAAACCCACGCTGACGATGGCAAATATCCGGACCACAAGGATAAAATGGATGGATTTTTTATTGGATACCACCGGAAAATGGTGATATGGTTTGCAGAATGGATACCCCATACCGAATCACGTGACAAGGAACTGCGGATGTCTGAAAAATATGGCCCGCTGCTGGCTGGTTATGGCTTTGCCCTGGGGGCCACGGCCCTGTGGTCGGGAAATTTCATTGTGGCCAGGGGTTTGACCGACCTGATTCCGCCGGTGAGCCTGGCGTTTTACCGGTGGCTCACGGCCGTGCTGGTGTTTGCCCCGTTTGCGGTTTCCGGCGTGATCCGGCAGTGGCCCCTGATCCGGCGGCATCTCCGGTACATGTCAGTGACCGCGTTCATCGGGGTGACCTGTTTCAACACGTTCATCTACATTGCCGGCCATACCACCACCGCCATGAACCTGTCTTTGATCGCCATCACCTTTCCGGTGTTTGTGGTGCTGATTTCCAGAGTGCTGTTCAAAGAGGTGTTGACGATCCGGCGGACCGCAGGGATTCTCGTGGTCCTGGCAGGGGTGGTCTGTCTGATCACCCGGGGGGAACTGGATCGGATTCTGGCCATCCGGTTTGTGGCGGGAGACCTGTGGATGCTGGCATCGGCCGTGCTGTTTGCGGTGTTCAGCATTCTGCTCAAGCACAAACCGGACGGCATCCGGCTTTACGCGTTTCAGTTCACCCTGTTTTCCCTGGGGCTTTTGTTGCTGCTGCCGTTTTTCCTCTGGGAGCAGACCCGGACCCCCGGGCTGTTCCTGAATCAGGCCACACTGCCGGCCGTGCTTTACGTGGGGGTTTTTGCGTCCCTGTGCGCGTTTTTGCTCTGGAACCGGGCCATTCTTCTGCTGGGGCCGTCCAGGGCCGGGATGATCTATTATACCTTGCCGCTGTTCAGCGGGCTGCTGGCGTTCCTGTGCCTGGGGGAAAATATCGGTATGGTTCACGGGGTCAGTGCGGGGATGATCCTGACCGGCATCGTTCTGGCCAACCAGAGGACGTGAGCGTTCACCCGCCGGGGCATTGCCCGGCACAGATGCACGAGCAATTCTAATGAGGTACTTGAAGGTGAGATCATGAACACGAATCCGTCCCGGTTTCAATTCAAAAGGCTACAGACACGGCTTCTGGTCTCTTTGCTGCTCCCGGTGCTGGTGATGGTACTTCTGGGCGGCGTTGCCAGCTTCTGGTATGCCCGGGACATCATGCTGGACCAGTGGCGGGAATCCGCGGTGGTCAAGCTGCAAAGGGCGGCCCATTATATCGAGATGCGCCTGCTCAAGCCGGTGGACCTGCTCAATGTCCTGTTCCAGGTATCGGACCAGAATGCGGCCGTGGTATCCCCGGAACAGGTGGTGGATTTTCTTGAGGTCATGGAAGGGGTGGTGTCCGCAGTGTACGAACCGGTTGATCCGCCTGCGCCGGGCCCGGTTTCTCCGAACGGGAGAATGGGTGGCATGGGACCCATGGACCGGATGAACATGGACCGGCACTCCGGCATGCGGTTTTCCCGGTCTCAGATCGCCAGTGTGTCCGGCCCACGGTATCATGCGGATGAGCAGGGCAGAACCGTGACCATGCAGATTTCCCTGTTCGGCACGTCTGAAAACCGGCTGGGGGATCTGGTCATCCGGATGGAATTTGATTTCCTGCTCAGGGATATCCTGAAGCTGGGATGGTGGCAGAGCGACATGGCCTGTATCGTCGATGAGACCGGCGCTTACATGGCCCATACCAACATGGCCATGACGGACCGGCGGACCCTGGGGGGATCGGATGATCCCCTGGAACAGGCTGTTTTTGAAAAAATGCATTCCCAGCCGTTCGGCACCGTTGCCATGAAAGGGCATCCCCCGGACCTGGTCGCGGGGTTTTACAAGCTGGAACATGTCCCCTGGACCATCATCATGTTTGCCGAGGGACGTAAAATTCTGGGTCCCATCGTGACCTACCGGAACGGCATCGCCCTGGGTGTTCTGGTCCTGGCCGCCCTGGTGCTGGTATTGATCCGGTTCCACATGTGCCGGATGGTGGGTCAGATCCAGCTGTTGTCGGAAAAGGCCGGGGCTGTGGCAAAAGGGGATTACGGCTCTCCCATCCCGGTGGAAAGCCGGGACGAACTCGGGCAGCTGGTGGAACGTTTCAACGCCATGGTCAGGGGACTGGAGGAACGTGACCATATCCGCAACAGTTTCGGCCGGTACGTGGACCCGGATTTTGCCAGAACCCTGATGGCGCATCCCGAGGCCGGTCAGCTGGGGGGCAATCGCAGGGAAGCGGTCATGCTCATGTCCGACATCCGCGGGTTCACCAATCTGTCTGAAACCCTGGGACCGGAGGTCATCGTGTCGGTCTTGAACCGGTATTTTTCCCACATGATCGAAATTATCCGGCACCACCAGGGCATTATCGTGGATTTTTACGGGGATGCCATCCTGGTTTTTTTCGATCCCCTGGACGAGCCGACATCCGACACGGTTCTGCGGGCCGTGAACTGTGCATTCGAAATGCAGGCCAGAATGCCTGAGGTCAACCGGGAACTGAAAAAACAGGACCTTCCTGACCTGGCCATGGGCATCGGGATCCATGCCGGCCAGGTGGTGGTGGGCAATATCGGATCAGATGCCCGGGCCAAATACGGGGTGGTGGGGCCGGCGGTAAACATCACCAGCCGGATCCAGGAACAGGCTGGAAAAGGGCAAATCCTGATCTCGGATCCGGTGCTGGACAGAACAGCCCAGGGGAAAGATTTGCAGGTAAAAATCTCTTTTCAGGCGGACCTGAAAGGGGTGGACCAGGCCATGACCCTTTATGCGATCGAACCGGTAAAACCTGAATGAAATCCCTCACTATATGTCAAAGCGCTTTCCGCTTCTGAAGAAGGGGATTGTGAGATACAAAAAATCAATAAAACTACATTGACATTTGTCTTTTATGTGCGACAATATGCCTATGGCATACATTATTAAAACAACGCCGGTTTTTGACAAGTGGTTTGTAACCAGTGTCAAAGATCTCAAACACAGGGCACGAATTATCTCAAGATTCGACCGCATACAAATGGGCAATCTCGGAGATTATCGGACCCTGGGTGAGGATCTGTATGAGCTACGATTTTTCTTTGGACCGGGATTTCGGATTTATTTCGCCATCAGGCAGAAAACCATTGTCTTTCTGCTTTGCGGTGGTGATAAATCCAGTCAGGCCAAAGATATTAAAAAAGCCAGGCACATTATGGAGGATCTATCATGGGCATGACAACCACTAAATGGGATGCCAGCAAATATCTGGACAGCCCGGAAATGATTTGTGAATATTTGAAAGTCACATTGGAAGAGGGGGACACAGACCTGCTGATGGTCGCCATCGGCAATGTGGCAAAGGCCAAAGGAATGACTGAAATTGCACAGAAAGCTGATCTGAACCGGCAGAATCTTTATAAAGCCCTTTCCGGAAATGGCGCACCCCGATTTGATACCATCGTTAAAGTACTTCAGACATTTGGTTTGAAACTGACTCTGGAACCGGCGGATGAAACCCTTCCGGCAGCGTGAGGGTTGCGATGCACGGAAAAATGTCGGCAATGCAGCGGTCATGGGGCAATTTTATGGACGGGAGGATAAAATCTGATCCAGTTCCAGGCCGTATTTTCTGATTTTGTTGTTCAGCGTCGTCCGGGTGATGTTCAGTAGTTTTGCCGCCTCTGTCTTGTTGCCCCTGGTCTGTTTCAACGTCTGTGTCAGGGCCATGGTTTCCACTTCATCCAGGGATCTGCCGCCCAGTTCCGTCAAAGGAGTCTGGGAACCGTCATCCGGCCGAAAGTTTTTCACCACATCCGCCGGCAGGTCTTTTTCTGAAATATACTGACCCATGGAAAGGATCACCGCTCTTTCAACGGCATTTTCAAGCTCCCGGACATTGCCCGGCCATGGATACTTCATCAGGGCATCCATGGCCACGGGCGTGAATCCCTTGAACTGTTTTCTGTTTTTTTGGGCGTACCGGTCCAGGAAATGCCGGGCCAGCAGGGGAATGTCATCGAGCCGCTCCTTTAATGAAGGGATCCTGATATGGATGACGTTCAGGCGGTAAAACAGGTCTTCTCTGAAACGGCCCTCTTTTACTTCCTGTTCCAGGTGTTTGTTGGTGGCCACAATGATCCGGACATCGATGCGGATGGGCCGGTCACTGCCGATCCGCTGGATCTCTCTTTCCTGAATGGCCCGCAGCAGCTTCACCTGCATGGCCGGCGGGATATCCCCGATTTCATCCAGAAAAACAGTGCCTTTGTCCGCGTGCAGAAACAGACCGTCCCGTTTTTTGTCCGCACCGGTGAACGCCCCTTTTTCATGGCCGAACAGTTCGGATTCCAGCAGGGTTTCATTTAACGCGGCACAGTTGATGGAAACCAGTTTGTTTGTTTTCCGGGGGCTCTGGTCGTGAATGGCCCTGGCAAACAGCTCTTTTCCGGTCCCGCTGTCCCCGGTGATCAAAATGGTGGCGTCGGTTGGGGCCGCGATTCCGGCGGTTTCCATCACCTCTTTCATGGCCGGGCTGGTGCTGATGATGCGGGAAAAACCGGTGTCAGCAGATAATTTTTTTTTCAGGTCCGCATTTTCCCGGGTCAGATGCAGGTGGCTCATGGCCCGCTCGATGGTGAGTTTCAGGTCATCAAAATTCAACGGTTTGGTCAGATAGTCGTAGGCCCCCAGTTTCATGGCTTCCACGGCCTTGTCCACGGAAGAATAAGCGGTCATGATGATGATGGGAATGGCCGGGTTCAGTTTCCTGATTTTTTCAAGGGCTTCCATTCCGCTGATGTTGGCCATTCTGACATCCATGAGCACCAGGTCATAAGGGGTTTCTTCGACCCCGCTGATGGCGTCTTTCCCGTCCGTGGCCGTGTCGATGGTGTGGCCCAGGCTTTTTAAAACGGTTTGAAGCATGGACAGGTGGGCCGTGTCGTCGTCAACGATCAGAATTCTGCCTTTCATGATTCTTCCTTTTGCCGGTGTTCAAGCGGTATTGATATGTAAAACGTGGTTCCCTTTCCTTTGACACTGTCAAGCCGGATGACGCCGTTGTGACTTTCAATGATTTTATGGGCAATGGCCAGACCCAGTCCGGTGCCGTTTTTCTTGGTGGTGTAATAGGGATTGAACACCGATGCCAGGTCATCGGGGGCAATGCCGTCTCCGGTGTCGGATATGGCAAACACGATGTTCTTTCCTTCCACCCGGATCTCCACGTTCAGCTCACCGCCGTGTTTCATGGCCTGAATCGCATTGATATAGAGGTTGAGCAGCACCTGGGTGAAACGGTCCGGGTCCAGAAGGACCTGTGGCAGGGGGGGATGGATGTTTTCTGTTATCCGGATGCCGGCCCCCCGGGCCTCATGCCGAACAATGCCCAGCGAATGCCGGATCAACAGTTCCGGCTGCGTATGGCGCGGCTGAAGATCCGCCGGCCGGGCGAATTCCAGGAGTTCTGAAATCACCCGGTCCACCCGGTCGATCTCTTCGGCCATCATTTTTGCCGCCTGTCTGTTTTCACTGTGTTCTTCAAACAGGCTGCCGAAAAAACCGGCATATCCTTTGATGGAACTCAATGGGTTGCGGACCTCATGGGCGATGCCGGATGCCAGGGTTCCCAGGGCGGCCATCTGTTCCTTTCGCCGGATTTCCGATTCCAGCGCCCGGATCCGGCTCAGGTCCTTCAAGATGAACAGAAATCCGATAAAATCGTTTTCCTGACCAACAATCCGGGTCACAATGACAGAAACAGGGATGGCACCGGTTCGTTCCGAATGGACAAGAATTTCCTGTTCACTGCCTTTGCCAGGGGATTCAGCGGTCTGATGCAGGTGCCAGATGCGGTGGGGAAGCGTGTCTTCGGCCCGTGTGCCGGCGGCTTCTGTGACCTGAAGACCCAGAAGAGAGCCGGCGGTGTCGTTGATGTACCGGATGTGCCGGTCCCGGTCCACGATGACGACCCCCATGGGCAGGCTCGCAATGGTTTCGGCGGCAAAGGCCCGGGTGTCCTGCAACTGCCGCCGGGACCGGGCGGCTCTGCGGGACCAGATCAGGGAGATGACACCGGTCAGGCCGGTGAGAAACACGATGCCCATCATGCTGATGTTGTGGTGCAGGTCATCGGCTGCGGCCTGTTCAAACGGGGCGATATCCATGCCCAGGACAATGACGGGCCGGTTTTCATCCGCGCTGGTGAAGGGATCTGCCGAACCGGTGTTTTTATCCGGGGGGGGCGGTTTTTCAGACAGGTCCTGCAATGTGAACCGGGCGGTTTTAAAGACTTCAAAATACCGGGCGCGAAGGTCTGTTTCCACGATTCGCCAGCCGGGATCTTCGGAATCCGGCAAATCAGAGGTCATGGACAAAAGATCGGCGGTTTTGCCGGTCAGGTTCCGGTCCCGGCGGGCGATGACGTTTCCGGAGACATCTCTTAGAACCAGATAGGAAACATCCGGCCGGGATGCGGTTTTTCCCATGAGCTGATGCACGGCCGCCGGACTGACGGGCATTCCGGTTCTGACATCCGCTTCGAAAGAGGTGATGAGGGCCGCGCCTTTTTCCTTCAGCAGGGTGGTGACATGCTGTTTTTCACGATTGTGCAATGCAAGCGTCTGAAAAAAAATGACCGCCATGAGAATGAAGCTCATGCAGATGGGAAGCCAGGGCGATGCCGACGCCATCCATTGATTGACTTTCTTGAAATTCATGACAGACGGTTTCCTGCAAAAGTGATTAAAAATTAACCGGATTATCTGACCCTTCTGTCCAATTATGAATCATGTTTTGACATTTGGCAACCGGCCAAAATGGGTACGGGGTATCATGTTGTGGATATTTTCCAATGATTCAAAAATGTTATGAATAATTGCCACAACGTGGTATGGGTGGTGCATTGTAAATGTTTCAAAGGAAACAAAAAAACATGAATCACAGATCATACAGGAGGAAACATGTGGGGGTGCAGTTATATGGGGCCCGGTATGGGGCACGGGATGTTTGGCAGCGGTTTTCTGGGATGGATCATCCCCTTGCTGATCATCGTATTGATTGTTCTGGTGGTGGGCCGGTGGTTTCGTTCGGACGAAAAACCCAGTGCCGACACCCGGGATTCTCTGAAAATTCTGGACGACCGGTTTGCCAGAGGAGAGATTTCAGAACAGGAATACCTGAAAATGCGGGATGTTCTGGAGCGCCGGCAATGAATCCGGATAAACGGGCAGGCCATCGATCTGATGAAAAACCGCCGAGAGGTTGGGTAAAGGAGACGACAATGGACCCATATGGTTATATGAAATCACTGAACCATTCACTGGTTTCCTGGACGGGGCGGTGTGTCCGGCAGGGCATGATCCTTGTTCAGGTGGGGTGTCTGTGTGCGGGGCTTGTGATGAGTTGTCAAAACAGTGCCCTGGCCGCAGAACCGGCAGAACAAGTTCCGGCAGCGCTTGAAGCCGGTCTGTCCGGCACGGTTCACCTGCCCGATCTGCTTGAGTATGCGTACCTGACCAGTCCGGCCATCACGGCGTCGAAAAAATCCTGGGAAGCGTTTATTGAAACCTATCGGGTCGAAAAAAGCCTGCCCGATCCCCAGGTGTCCGCCACCTATTTCCCCCGGCCCATTGGAACCCGTCTCGGACCCCAAGACTGGAGCCTGACCCTGTCCCAGGCCATCCCGTTTCCAGGCACCCTGGCTCAGAAGGCAAAGGTCCTGGAATCGGATGTAGCCATGGCCCGGATCCGGGTGGATAAAACCGTTAAAGGAATTGTCACTAAGGTGTCTTCCTCGTTTTATGAACTGGGATATCTCCAGGCCGCCAGGGCAGTGGCACAGGCCAACCTGGCATTGATCCAACAGATGCGGCAGATCAGTGAAAACGCCTATGCAGATGACAAGGCCCTGTTTTACGATGTGTCCAAAGCCCGGGCCCAGGCGGCCCAGCTCGAATATGATCTGCTGCTGCTCAAAGAACTGGAGAAAACCGAAAAAACCACCCTCAATACCCTGTTGAACCGCCCGCCTGATGCCCCGCTGGGGCAGGCCGCCGGGGTGTTTCCAGGAAAGGTCGTGTATTCCCTGGAACAGGTGTATGACCTGGCCATGGCCCATCAGGAAGATATCCTTCTGGCGGAAGAGCTGGTGAACCGGTCGGAACAGGCCGTGCAGCTGGCCCGGCTTGAAACCCTGCCGTCATTCAGAATGGGCCTGTTCTATTCCGCCATCGGGGACCCGGATGTGCCGAATCCGCCCCCGGATGCCGGGGATGATGCCGTGGGCGTGCAGTTCGGTATGACCCTTCCATTGTGGTTCGGCAAAAACCAGAGCCGCACCGCCCGGGCCCTGGCGGAAAAAGGAACGGCCCAGGCTCGAAAAACCGAGGCTGCCAATCAGGTTCTGGCCGAAATCAGCCGGTTGTGGTTCAAGCTGGAAAATGCCGACCGCCTGATCACCCTGTATGAACAGGATCTGCTTCCCCAGGCCATCTCTTCCGTCCGGACGGCAGAGACCTGGTTCAAACAGGGGCAGGGCGGGCTTGCCGATTTTCTGGAAATCCAGGCCACCGCCTATAATTTTCAATTGTCCCTGGCCAGGGCCAGAGCGGATTACGCCAAAACCCTGGTGCTGCTGGAGCAGGCGGCCGGCGTGGTTCTGGATGCCACAAAACCGCTTCCCACAGGAGAACAAACCCCATGAAACCCATCAGTGCCATTCTGTCCATAGTGATGATTTTTGCGGCCTGGCCGTGTTTTGCCGGGTATGACGCCATGAAAAAAGAACTGGCGGCCTTTCGCCCTGAACACAGCGCTGCCATCCGTTCGATGCCGGATACCGGCGCACAAACGGCGGTTTCCGAAGAGACCGGTCTGGCCGGAGACCGGGCGCTCATCCAGGCCCTGGCACAGGTCCATGAAAAAAAGAGCCTTGACGTAAGCCGCATGGCGGCCGCTCTGGGGGTGGATGAGACCGTCCTGGCTCAGGTGTCGCCCAATGCCGGGGATCCGGCAGCCATGACCGCCCTTGTCGGGCAGGCCGTTTCCCTCAAACAGCTCAGGGCCGTTGCCGTGATGCGGAACACCGATATCCAGGCAGCCCAAAAAAAAGTGATGGCTGAAATCCGGTCCTTTGACCAGGTCACGCACCTGGAGGACACCCTCCGGCAGTACGCGGCATTCACTGCTGCCTTAGACAACCGGGCCGGACCCGTAAAGTCGCCGGGCAGCATTCGGGCGGTTCATCCGTTTCCGGGCCTGACCGCGCTCAAGGGCCGGGTCGTTGAGAACCGGGTGAATCAGCTGGAACAGGAGACGGCCATCGTGATCCGGCAGACACTCCAGGCAGTTGAAACCGCCGGCCGGGACCTGGTGTTCATCACCCGGTCCATCCGGATCATTGACGAAACTCTGGCTGCGTTCGAACGGCTTCTGGATGTGGCATCATCCCTGTATCGAAGCGGGAAAACCAGTTACCAGGATGTGATCAAGGTCACCATCCGGATCGAAACCCTCAAGCAGGACCGGGTTTCCCTGGAAAATGACGCCGCCGTGATCCAGGCCCGGCTGGCTGAACTCATGAACCTGCCGGCCGGAACCCGGATCGGGCCGGTGACGGCAGGGCCGCTGCCCCGGACAATCCCGGATCCGGAAGCCCTGGCCGCCATGGCCAGGGAACACCGCCAGGAGCTGGCAGCCCTCCGTTTTCAGATCCGGCGGGTCCAGTCCATGCTGGAGATGTCGGAATCCATGACCGAAGCCCGGTTTACGCTGGGATTGTCTTACCAGGATGCCGACCATGTCAACACCGCCGGCACCGGGGCGCTGCAGCCGGCATTTGCCGAAAAGACCATGGCATCCATGAAAAACAACCGGCCCCAGACCCCCTGGTACGGGATAGACGGCCCCTGGGTCCAGCAGACCCGGCAGGCCCTGGCCGGTCTGGAGCATACTCTGACAGCCCGGGAAAATGCCACGGACCGCATGGCGGCCGATGCCTGGGCTGAGATTGACAAACTCCGGAGGGAACTGGATCTGTACCAGGACCGGATCCTGCCGTTGACCACATCGGCCCTGGAGGTGTCCACCAGAGAGTATGAAGCCGGTGCCATTGCGTTTTCCCAGGCCATCGGATCCTATACCGACTGGCTGGCCGTGAAACTGACCATCGCCCAAAAGACCCGGGATCTGGGCATCGCCCTGGCGGACCTTGAATCTCTATTGGGCAAACCATTATAAAACACACAGGAAATCCATTGTCATGAACTTCAAATCCATTGCATTGACAATTATTTTGACGGCGCTGATCACCGGATCGGCGGTGTTTTTCACGCTCACTTTTCTGATACCCCCATCCGCCCGGGATACCGGATCTTCGGCTGCCCGGACGGATGCCGGGGCATCGGCGGAACGGGAGATTATCTACTGGAAAGCCCCCATGGATCCCACGGAAATCTATGACGAGCCCGGCAAAAGCAAGATGGGGATGGATCTCGTACCGGTGTATGCGGATGAAGTGTCAGACAGCAAAGACACCACGGATCGGAAAATCCTCTACTGGAAAGCGCCCATGGACCCCACCGAGATCTATGATGAACCGGGCAAAAGCAAGATGGGCATGGACCTGGTGCCGGTGTATGAAGATGAAGTTCAGGGCGGGGTGGATATCAAGGTCAATCCGGTGGTGCAGCAGAACATGGGGCTAAGGATCAGGCCGGTGGAGCGGGGCCGTTTGAACCACACCATCCGGACCTATGGTCATGTGACGTATGACGAGACCCGGACCGGGGTTGTCAGCCCCAAGACCGCCGGGTGGATTGAAACCCTTTATGCCGATTACACCGGCTTTGCCGTGGAACAGGGAGATCCTTTGTATACCATCTATTCACCGGCCCTGGTGGCGGCCCAGGAGGAATACCTGTCTGCCTTCAGGAATTATCAGGCACAGGAAACGCCCTTGAATCAGGACCTGCTGGCATCCGCCGGAAAACGGCTGGCCTACTTTGACATTGCCGATCAGGACATCGCAATGCTGGAACAGTCCGGGCAGATCCGTAAAGCATTGACCATCCGGTCCCCGTTCAAAGGGGTGGTGACCCATAAAAACGCGGTTCAGGGCGCCTATGTCAAAGCCGGGGAGAGCCTCTTCACCATTGCGGACCTGTCCACGGTGTGGGTGGAAGCCCATATCTATGAATATGAACAGAACCTGGTCCGTGAAGGCCAGACCGTTGACATGACCCTGTCCTATTACCCGGACCGGGTGTACACGGGCCGGATCGCCTATATCTTTCCTTATCTTCAGCCCCAGACCCGGGATGTGGTCATCCGGATCGCCTTTGACAACGGGGCCGGCGACCTGAAACCGGACATGTTTGCACGCATCGCCATCCAGACCGGTCAGGATGCCGAAGGGCTGATCATTCCGTCCGAGGCGGTGATCCATTCCGGGGAAAAGCAGCTGGTGTTTGTGGCCCAGGGCAGCGGCCGTTTCACCCCGCGGCAGATCACCACCGGGGTTCATCTGGCTGAAGGCCGGGTCCAGGTGCTGACCGGCCTGGCAGAAGGAGATGAGGTGGTGGTGTCCGGCCAGTTTCTGCTGGATTCCGAATCCCGGCTCAAAGAAGCGATCCAGAAAATGATGGCGGAAAAATCTGGCAAGTCGGCGGGTTCCGGTGAGGTGGACAGCCCCGGTCCGGATGCGGAAGGCAGGGACACGGCCGGTGCAGACGGATTTTTCGATGACATGGATGACCCAGGGGAAGATGATTTTTTCAAGGACATGGAATAGCCGGAGATATGGTTTCTGACACGGCTGGAATCTGATTTGAGGAACTGCTCACGATGATACACAAGATAATTGAATGGTCCATTCACAACCGGTTCATGGTGATCCTGTCAACGGTGTTCGTGATCGCCGGCGGCATCCTGGCCATGGTGAACACCCCTCTGGACGCCATTCCGGACCTGTCCGACGTCCAGGTGATCATCTATACCGAATATCCGGGCCAGGCCCCCCAGGTGGTGGAAGACCAGGTGACCTATCCCCTGACCACTGCCATGCTCAGCGTGCCCTTTGCCAAGGTGGTCCGGGGGTACTCCTTTTTCGGGTATTCCTTTGTGTACCTGATTTTTGAGGACGGCACCGACATCTACTGGGCCCGGTCCCGGGTCATGGAGTATCTCAATTTTGTGTCCGGCCGCCTGCCTGCCGGGGTGACCCCGAGTCTGGGGCCCGATGCCACCGGCGTGGGGTGGGTGTATGAATACATTCTCCAGGACACCACCGGCGAGACCGATCTGGCGGAGCTCAGATCGCTTCAGGACTGGTTTGTCCGGTACGAACTCACGGCCGTGCCGGGCGTATCCGAGGTGGCAAGTATCGGCGGATTTGTCAAGCAGTACCAGGTGGAAGTGGACCCCAACCGGCTGGCTTCCTACGGTATTTCCATCAAAACCATCAAAGCCGCCATCCAGCGTTCCAACGCGGATGTGGGAGGCCGGCTTCTGGAGATGGGGGAAACCGAGTTCATGGTCCGGGGCCGGGGATATGTTCAGTCCCTGGAGGATTTAGGCCGGATCGCGGTGTCTGTGGATGACAAAGGGACCCCGATCCTGCTCAGGGATGTGGCCACGCTCCAGATCGGGCCGGAGCTGCGCCGGGGCATTCTGGAATGGAACGGGGAAGGGGAGGCCGTGGGCGGCATCGTGGTGATGCGGTACGGCGAGAACGCCCGGGAGGTGATCCAGCGGGTCAAGGAAAAGCTGGCAGACCTGGAAAAAGGACTGCCGGAAGGGGTCGAGATCGTCACCGGGTATGACCGGGCCGCTTTGATCGAGCGGGCCGTGGACACGCTCAAGACCAAACTCACCGAGGAGATGATCGTGGTGGCCCTGGTGTGCATCGTGTTTCTGCTGCATTTGAGGTCCGCGTTCGTGGCGGTCTTCACACTGCCCGTGGGGATTCTGATGTCGTTTCTGATCATGTATCCCTTTGGCATCAACGCCAATATCATGAGCCTGGGGGGCATTGCCATTGCCATCGGCGTGATGGTGGATGCGGCCATCGTGATGGTGGAAAACGCCCACAAGCACCTGGAGCGGGACCGGGGGAAAAAACACCACACGCAGATCATCATGGAAGCCGCCAAAGAGGTGGGGCCGGCCCTGTTTTTCAGCCTGCTGATCATCACGGTGTCGTTCCTGCCGGTGTTCAGCCTCATGGAACAGTCCGGCCGCCTGTTCCGGCCCCTGGCCTATACCAAGACCACGGCCATGGCGGCTGCGTCCGTTCTGGCCATCACCATCATTCCGGTGCTCATGACCTTTTTTGTCAGGGAACACCCCATTGATCCGGGCCGGTCCGGGGCTGCCAAAACCCGGATCTGGATCATGGCCCTGGCAGGGCCGCCCCTGGCTGTGGCGGTCATGGGAACCGCCGGTGTGGCCCTGCCGGACTGGTCCCTGGTGCTGGCCCTGGGTCTGTCCGTGTTTTTCGGTATCTGCCTGTTTCCCCAGAAGATCCTGCATGAAGACCGAAATCCCTTGAACCGGTTTCTGATCCGCATCTACCGGCCCATGATCACAGGGGTGCTCAAGTGGCGGCGCATGACTCTTGTGGTCGCCCTTGTGGCCGTGGCCGTGACCTGGTATCCCATGACCCGGGCCGGCACCGAGTTCATGCCGCCCCTCAATGAAGGGGACCTGTTGTACATGCCCACCACGTTGCCCGGGATCTCCATCACCAAAGCAAAGGAGCTTTTGCAGCAGACCGACAAAATCATCCAGCGGTTTCCGGAAGTGAAAACCACCCTGGGCAAGATCGGCCGGGCCGAGACCTCCACGGATCCGGCCCCGCTGTCCATGATCGAAACCGTGATCATGCTCAGGCCCGAGGTTGAATATGAAATCATCGAAACACCCCGGTTTTTTTCAGACTGGCCGGGTTGGCTGAAGCAGCCCCTGACCTGGTTCTGGCCGGAGCGGAAAAACGGAAAAATCCTGCATGAATGGCGCAAAAAAAAGATCGACCGGTTCTACGCCGGCTGGCCGGACTGGATCAAAGCCCCGCTGGCCCGGATTCTGCCGGAAGAACGGTACATCACCATGCAGGAGCTGATTGATGATCTGGATACAGCCGTGAAGTTCCCGGGGTTGACCAATGCCTGGACCATGCCCATCAAAACCCGTATCGACATGCTGTCCACCGGCATCAAAACCCCGGTGGGCATCAAGATCATGGGACCGGATCTGGCTGTTCTGGCGGAACTGGGCGAACAGATCGAGGCGTTGCTCCGGGACAAACCAGGCACCCTGTCCGTGTTTTCAGAGCGGGTCACCGGCGGCAATTACCTGGACTTCACCATTAACAGAGAGCAGATCGCCCGGTACGGGCTCCAGATCCAGGATGTCCAGGATATCATCACCACGGCCATCGGCGGCATGAACGTGACCCATACCATCGAGGGGCTGGAACGGTATCCGGTGAACCTGCGGTACAACCGGGCGTTCCGGGACAACCTGGACACCCTGGGCCGGGTCCTGGTACCCACACCCACAGGTGCCCAGGTGCCCCTGGTCCAGCTGGCGGACATTGCGGTGAAAAAAGGACCGGCCGGCATCAAGAGTGAGAACGCAAGGAAGACCGCCTGGGTGTTCGTGGACATCAAAGGCATGGACCTGGGCACCTATGTGAGCCGGGCCAAAGCCCTGGTGGATGAAAATATCACGCTGCCCACCGGATATTCCCTGGTATGGTCCGGCCAGTTCGAATACATGGAAAAAGCCCGAAAAACCCTGAATCTCATCATTCCGGCCACCCTGGTGCTGATTTTCATTCTGCTTTACATCCACTTTCACAACATCACCGAGGTGATGATCGTGATGGTGAGCCTGCCGTTTTCCCTGGTGGGCGGATTCTGGCTCATCTATGTTCTGGGATACAACCTGTCCGTGGCCGTGGGGGTGGGGTTCATCGCCCTGGCCGGCCTGGCTGCGGAAACCGGGATCGTGATGCTGGTGTACCTGGACGAGGTGTTCAAGCGGCGGGCCGCCGCCGGGCAGATGACATCACTGTCCCACCTGCATGCCGCCATTGTGGAAGGGGCCGTGGAGCGGGTCCGGCCCAAGATCATGACCGTGGCCACCACCCTGATCGGGCTGTTGCCCATCATGGCCGGCACCGGGGCCGGGTCCCAGATCATGAAGCGCATTGCCGCTCCCATGGTGGGGGGGCTGTTGACCTCGGCGGTCATGACCTTGATTATCATCCCGGTGATCTACCATTTCTGGCGGTCCCGGGCCATTCATAAATCATGACCGGGCGCGGGGAAACAGCATATCAAATGCTCTCTCAGTGCCTTGTTTTTTTAACAGGAACGGAAAGTAGGCATTAAACCCAAAACTTAAAATGTAACAACCCACAAATAACGAAAGGACGGAACCAATGAACAACGCAAAACAACTTGTCATTACCCTGGTTGCCCTGGCGGCGGCCCTGATACTGACAGTCAATCCGGCAGGTGCCATGGAGGGCCATGACATGAATACCGGTGACCGGGTCGGAGACCTGTTCCATGAATCGATGCAGGACGGATATATGCTCTCCTATTACCTGATGGATCTGCGGGACACAAAAGAAGAAAAGGCCGCAGACAACCATGCCGGTCATGATCAGTCAGCCCACGAAAAAAGTGAGATGGACAAGCCCCATCACATCATGGTGTACATCATGGACAAGGATCACAACATGGTGGAAAAGGCCAAAGTCGGCTTTTTGATCAAGGGCGGGGACAAAGAACCCCAGAAGATCATGGCCATGTATATGAGCGGCGGGTTCGGCATAACGGCGGACATGAAGGCCAAAGGCGTGTATGAGATCGCCCTCAAGGCGGTGATCGGGGATGTCACCCTGATGGACCGGTTCACCCATGAAGTGAATTAGCCGGAGGGAGGGGAGACTGGTCAAAAGACCCGTGCCGGGGGGTCCCTGCAGGTCTCACCCTCTTCCGCGTTTGACATGGAGTAAGGCATGCTTTGCTGAACGGCAAAAACTGCGGGCAGGTATGTCCTCAAACCGTTTGCCGTTCTTGACGCTTCGCATGCCCAACTCCATGTAGCAAACGCGTCAGAATGGGATTCGACCCACAGGAACCCCCCGGCACTGGCCGCTGACGGAAGCGTTGAACCGGGAGGTTTTCCCGGGCTGTGTCAATTTTTTACGACGGAAAAACTGAATGGCGGTACCGGCGCAGTCAACTTCTGTACAGCGATAGCCCCCGGCGGGGTGCCTTGCTGACGGACTGTCGGAGCCCGGCGAGGGATTCCAGGCCGGCAGCAAGGCACCCCGCCGGGGGCGGACTGCTGACGATCTGCTGCGGTTTATTGTTCCGGAAAGTCCGAGAGTGAAAAACCTATTTGTAAGGTCCGAGGAATCGCTCTCCGTCAAAATGGATCAGGTGAGACGGGGCATCGGCAACCCACACTTCGGTTTCCCATGCGATGCTGTCAAGATATCGGCCCATGGTGACGCGATCAGGGAAAGCCGTTACATAGACAAGACCGGCCCTGGCTCCTTTAAACAACCGGGTCAGTTCGCCATGGCGTTTTCCATCCATGGGGCCGTGACTGGTGACGGATTCGACCAGCAGCAGCCAGTTTTTTCTGGCATAATGCAAAACGACATCGGGCATTTTTCCGTGCGAATCAATATCGACATTCAAGCCGGCCAGCATGGCAGCATCAAAATATCCCCATTTGTCTCCGGTATCCCCCGCATAAATCAGTATGCTTCCCGGAGCGAATCGAGGTGCAAAGTCTTCAATAACGGCACGAATTAATTCGCTGTGCTCTCCTGGGCTCAAAGTGATGGTCTTTCCGGGTGAAATCTGGACAGGCACCCGATTCAAATTCCTTTCCCGGGCATACCTGGCAATCAGTGTTTCCCGTTTTGCCATGTAGTCGGTCAGATTGTCATGCCATTTTTTGGTGCCGAAACCTTGCAGCAGTGTCAGAGTGGCCGGGGCAATCTGATAAACCGCCTTGGGACTGTTGACAGGGCGATCCGTTTTATCCGGATTGTATAATGCAATCCCTGCATCCACAAACTGGTGGATGGTCTGGCGGCGGATTGTTTCCCGGGAGTTGGGCGCATAATTTTTCTGATAGTGTTGCCGGATCCAATCCATGATCGGCGTGATACCAATCAGGGGATTTTCCGCTTTTGACCATGGTTTCCCTGGGGTGAGGTTCAACAGTGCAAGCAAACACAAGGCGGAGCGCTCGTTTTGCTGTGCTCTTGGCATTCCCAGGGTGATAAGGATTTTATGGGCCGCCTTGAGCTGCTTTTCTTTTTTGGTCATGCAGTGATGGCCTCCAGTTTTTCGTCAATGATTTCCTGGGTGAGTTCCAACTGGTTCAACGCCCACTCGCCAAGTATTGTCAGAATCTCACGGCTCGGATATTTGAGCTGTTTGAGATCGGTCGCATTCACCTGGGTATGGCCGTTGAAGGTTCTGAAATAGTCATCCACAGCGGTTGAATTCAGATATACCATGATGCCATAGGCCAGTATTTCGGGCAGCCCCTGTTTGTTGGCATGAAAAACATTGAGATGGTTTTCAAACCCCAGCAATGTCATTCCGGGAAAATCAACCGGATTGACCACGTTTGCCATGACCCGCCGTTTTTCTTCTTTTGAGGAGAAACGGCGGACCACACAATAGAAATCATTGGGTAACAGCCATTTTTCCGTTTCACTGTTCCGGTGAATCGCATTGGGTTTTTTCATGTCCGGTTTGGGCCACTCACTGCCTTTGCTCTTGAAATGAGCCGGATAGAGCAATGGAACGGTGTCTGGACCCGGCATTTTCCGTAAGTGTTCCTTTACCCGGAAATCCACCACCGGGCCGGTGGAAACACTGATTTTCAGGTCGGATAAAGTCCAGGAAATGTTTTTCTTCTGAGCAATGGAACCCATGGATGTCGATGTCGGGATATGAATGAATTGTTCCGGGTCACCCGGTAATACAATTTTATCAACAGGATAGTTCTGACTGGTCAAATCAGAAAAGATGTCATCTGTTGAAGTGGAAATTTTGATCGGCCTGTTTTCACCGTTTTTTTCAAGATGGATAATGATATTTTCCTGGAGGACATCATCATCCTTGAATGCTTTGTTGCGGGATGAAAACAAATGGATCTGCCTGATACTGGTCTGGCTCAAAAGAATTTTTCGGAACCGGCGATAATAAGGTCCGTTGCAGAAGCTGCGCGGGACAATGGCAACCAGTTGGCCCTGGGGTTCGAGCAGGGACAGCGACAATGCCAGGAATGCTGAATACAGGTTCACCGTTTCAATGCCGGCCTGCCGCAGGGCTAAACGGTGTTTTGAATCACTCCTGATTTTTTTGTATGGCGGATTTAAAATGGCATGGGTGTACCGGGGAAGGGGTTTGACAAAAAGGTTGCCGGAGATGCTTTCAGACGCACTGATAATAAAGTCAGAGATGTCTATATTTTTCGAAAAACCGGAGATGGTTTTATATTTTTCCAGCGTCTGCTGTAAATGTGGTTGCAGGAAAGGATCAATCTCAAATGCATCCAGATGGACATTCTTGAAGTTGAGATCACCGGAATGGCATCTTTCCAGAAAGGCGGCACAAAGAGAACCGATTCCGGCGCCGGGATCAAGCAGGCGGCAGTGGTTGAAACCGTTTGGGGTGAACAGTTCCGCCATGAATCGTGCAATGGTTGCCGGTGTAAAAAACTGGCCCAGCCGGGATTTTTTTTTCGGGTCGGTTGCTTTTGATATGGCCAGCCTTGATTGTTCTATATCTGAAAGCAAGCCCGCATCTCCTTGGTATCTGTTTTTTTGAATGTATAGACTTATCGTTACCATAAGTACTGGGTGAACTCAAGGATTGACGAATATTCATGAAAAACGCTTGTCGCTTGTACAGCGGTAGCCCCCGGCGGGGTGCCTTGCTGACGGACTGTCGGAGCCCGGCGAGGGATTCCAGGCCGGCAGCAAGGCACCCCGCCGGGGGCGGACTCCTGCCGGTCTGCTGTCCACCGGATCTGTGTTAATTTGCAACAATGGGTGCGGGTCTCTTGCATGATGATGCGCCAATACCGGCATTGTTTGATGTTGACGAACCCGGCAAATGCGTGTCATATTCTGAAAATTATGTTGTATTATCGAAAAACAGGGTCAGGTCCGCCGGTGATACTGATCCACGGGCTTCTGGGATCGTGTGCCAACATGGGGGTGCTGGCCCGGGGTCTTTCCCGGCGGTTTGAGGTGCTGTCCGTGGATCTGCGGAACCATGGCCGGTCATTCCATGCAAAGGACATGACCTATCCGGTGATGGCCCGGGACCTGGCCGGGTTCATGGACGATCTCAAGCTGGACACCGCCGGGGTGGCGGGGCACTCCATGGGTGGCAAGTGCGCCATGCAGCTGGCCATGGATTTTCCGGACAAGGTGGACGGACTTGCGGTGCTGGATATGGCCCCCAAAAGGTATGAACCGGTGTGGCATGCCTATGTCCGGGCTTTGCTGGATCTGGACCTGTCCCGGATCACCCGCCGGGACCAGGCGGATCATCTTCTGGCAACGGCCGTGCCGGATCAGGCGTTCCGGGGGTTTCTGCTCCAGAACCTCAAACGCGGGTCTGACGGCCGGTTTTCCTGGCGGGCGGATCTTTCAGCCATTTCAGAGGCCATGGCCGATATCAGTGCTCCGGTCAGCGGCCAGTCATATCCGGGGCCGGCGCTGGTTATCCGGGGAGGTGCCTCTGATTTTGTGTCGGACAGGGACTGGGATGGGATCCGGGCACTGTTTCCGGAAGCAGCCCTTAAAACCGTTGCCCGGGCCGGCCATCTGGTTCATCTGGAACATCCGGACCTGGTCACGGAACTGCTGGCCGATTTTTTTGGACACATGTCCGGTCTGTCCCGCAGGCCGGGTGAATGAAGGGAAAAGAGAGACCATCCATGCCGGTTCATATCACCCGTAAGATTCAGATCCCGGATCACGAAATCCAGGTGGAGGCGATCCGTGCCCAGGGGGCCGGGGGACAGAATGTGAACAAGGTGGCCACCGCCATTCACCTGCGGTTTGATATTCCGGGATCCAGCCTGCCCGAAGAGATCAAGTCCCGGCTGCTGACCCTGTCTGATCAGCGGATCACCAAAGAGGGCGTGGTCGTGATCAAGGCCCAGCAGTTCCGGAGTCAGGAGAAAAACCGGACCGATGCCGTCAAGAGACTGCGGCAGCTGATTTTGAAAGCCCTGGTCCGGCCGAAGAAGCGCCGGCCGACTCAGGTGTCCCGCGCGGTCCGGAAAAAGCGCCTGGACCGGAAAACCCGGCGGGGCCGGATCAAGCAGTTGCGCAAACCGGTTTCCCCGGATGACTGACAAATCCGGCAGGATCTGCGGGAGAAGCGTTCAGGACAGCCTCTGAAAAATAACGGTCGGATCACCGGTCATCCAGCACCTGCCGGACTCTGGCGGCAAGGGACTGTACTGTGAACGGTTTCTGGAGGAACTCGATGCCCGGTTCCAGTATCCCGTGATGGGCAATGACATCAGCGGTATATCCGGACATGTAAATCACTTTGATATGGGGATGTTCCCGACGGACCTCATCATAGAGCTCCCTGCCGTTCATACCGGGCATGATCACATCCGTGAGCATCAGATGAACCGGGCCGTTATGGGCGGCTGCCGTCTTGAGGGCCTCCTTGCCGTCCCTTGCCGCCAGAACGGTGTAACCGCCCGTCTCCAGCACGGTAGTGGCCAGTTCCCGGACCTGATCGTTATCCTCTGCCAGCAGAATGGTTTCTGATCCGGAAACAGGGGGCTCTCCGATCCTTTCGGTTTCCAGGGCGGCCGGAGCGGCGGTTTCAGCCAGGGGCAGACAGATTTTGAATGTCGTGCCTTTGTCCGGTTCCGAATAGACCCACACATTCCCGCCATGCTGCTTGACGATGCCGTAGACCGTGGCAAGGCCCAGGCCGGTTCCCCGGTCGCCTTTGGTGGAGAAAAAAGGTTCAAATATGTATTCAATGGTTTCTGCATCCATGCCGATGCCCGTGTCGCTGACGCTGAGAAAGACGTATGTGCCGGGCGCGATTCCCTGGTGATGTTTTGCATAAGACGCATCCAGGGATTGCCGGCTGGTTTCTATGATGAGATTGCCGCCGCCGGGCATGGCGTCCGCGGCATTGACCGCCAGGTTCAGAATCACCTGCCCCAGCTGACCGATATCTGCCAGGACGGGCTGAGGGGCCGGGGACAGGGACAGGGTGAGTGTGATGTCTTCCCGGATGGTTCGGTACAGCAGGGGCTGGAAATTCTTGACCACCTGGTTGATATCCACTGATTCGAACGAAAGGGTCTGTTTCCGGCTGAAAGCCAGCAGCTGACGCACCAGGTCCCGTGCCCGGATTCCGGCATCCAGGATGGTTTTCGCCGCTTTTTGATGGGAAGCGGACAATTGCGTGTCCGTGAGCATCAGTTCGCTGTATCCCAGCACGGGGGACAGCAGATTATTCAGGTCATGGGCCACACCGCCTGCCAGCCGGCCGATGGATTCCAGTTTCTGGGCCTGTTGAAACTGTATTTCCAGTTGTTCTTTTTCTTTCAGGGATTTTTCCGCCTGTTTGCGATGGGTGATGTCCCTGACAATGGCTTGCAGATAGGTGTGCTCCCCCAGTTGGAAGCGATTCAGAGAGACTTCCGTGTCAAACACCGTGCCGTCGGTTTTCACATGCTGCCACTCAAAATACTGGGGAGCGTTTTCAAGGGCGGAGTTCACCAGTGACCGGGCTTTTTGCATCGATACATCTCCTCCGGGCTGAACAGCCGGAGACAGTTCCCAGGGATGTCTGCCGGTTATCTGGGATTTGTCCGAGAAGCCGAACATTTCAAGCGTGGCCATGTTGCAGTCGATAAAGCTGTTTTTTTCCAGGAGAAATATCGCGTCTCTGGCGGTTTCAAAAAGGGTCCGGTAGCGCTGTTCATTTTCCTGCAGCCTGATCCTGGCCGATTGTTCATTTTTGAATGTACGCTTCAGACTGTTGAGCATCAATGCCGTTGTTGCGGAAACAAGCGCATTGATGAAAAGAAAGTTTCCGCTCATGACCACCCATTGCTGGACAGGGCTTTCCCCGGAAATATTCCATTGAATCAGATCTGTCGCAATGGACACCCCTACAATCAGGAAAGCTGCGGCGTTACAGGCCAGGGAAGCGAACGCGGCCCTGAGATCATAAATGGTGCTCACGATAATGGATGCCCCTAGTAACCAGATATATCCGGCGCCCACTGGACCCAGCAGCACAATGAGGCCAAGACCCAGAAAATAGAGGATGAAAAAGATCAGGCCGGCACGTAACTCCAGAGGCCGGTTTCTTAAGCCCAGAACCACGGCGATTCCGGCATACGCCCCGATATCCAGCAGTGCAACACCCGGCAGTTTTTCACTCAGGGCCAGCCACACGGATGGAATCAATACCACGGGACCTGATGCAACCGCGGAGAAACAGATCATGAATAAAATACGTTCCTGCCAGAAAGTCAGCGGATCTGTATCCCATACATAAGCCGGGAGCAGTTTTTTTTCCAGGGTATGCCAGGCCTGCACGATTTTTGGAAACCGGGATATCATGGTTTTCGTCTGTCCTTGGTATCTGTAAAGACTTTTTATATACACAAGCCTGTCCGGCGTCAATCTTTGATTTGAAATCCGAATTTGCCAGATTCCTGCTTGACACCATTTATCAGAAGTGATATTAACCCATTCTGTTTTGATTCGGGGCGTAGCGCAGTCTGGTAGCGCACTTGTCTGGGGGACAAGTGGTCGCTGGTTCAAATCCAGCCGTCCCGACCATTGATGATAAAGGCTTCTGGCGATCGAGTCAGGGGCCTTTTTTGCATTTGAACAGCTATCTGTCCGCAATCTTTTCCAAGAGGGTTGTTTTTGTCAATGGATCGGTGTAGGGTAATTAAAATTTACTGATCGATTCACCTGTGAATTCTGATGACAGACAATTACAAAAATAAGAACGGCCTGAAAAAAGAATCCCGCCTGGAACCCCGAATCAAAGCCTCGGAAGGGGGAAGCATTTCATTTAAACCTCCGGGCAGTGATTGGGAATATCACATCAAACTGCGGGATTTTTCAGCTGGTGGATTGGGATTGCTGGTCAAGGAGGATTCCGATCTTCTGAAATATATCCGGGTAGGGGATGTGTTTACCGTAAATTATCATGAAGACGCTGCTTGTATGGCTGTTCAGCCTCAAACAGTGAAGGTCTGTCATATATCTTTCCCCGCCGGCGGGTTGCCTGAAAAACATAAGATTGTCGGGTTGTCTTTCTTTGAACAACAAAGTGAATCATAGTTCAGGCATTCTTTTGAATTCAGGTTGAATCCCTGTAACTCCGAAAATCAGGGAAGAAAAACGCACATTCAGATGAGACGATGTGGCAGCGATTTTCATCTTGACAATCCTTGTGGTTTTTATTACGTCATCTTAGCTTGACAGGCAATTGGCCTGTATTTTTGTGTAAACAATCAGGAGAGGCTGCATACATGAAGGCGAATCAACTGGTAATGGTAGTACTGCTCATGGGGTTTTTTGTCATTCCGGCCACCCTTTTTTCTTTTTCTGGCGATTTGGATCTGCCTTTGTTGCAGGCAGTCCATGCATCAGAATCGGTTTCTGAATCAGAAGGGCACGGCGGGGATGGCACCCATGGCGGCGGGCATGGCGCCGGCCATCCGGACCTGGGAAAGCTGCTGCCGTTGTATGCCTGTATCCCCTTTGCCTGCATGCTTCTGTCCATTGCGCTGCTGCCGCTGGTGGCCGGGACTTTCTGGCACCATCATTTCGGCAAGATTTCCGCGTTCTGGGCCGCCACCCTGGCGATTCCGTTTGTGGCCGTTTATAAAGGGGATGCCATTTATGAAATTCTGCACATCATCCTGGCGGATTATGTGCCGTTCATTATCCTGCTGTGGGCGTTGTTCACGGTTTCGGGCGGGATTCTGCTGCGAGGTACTCTGAGAGGGACGCCTATCGTGAATACCGGCATCATTTTGCTGGGAACGATCCTGGCGTCCTGGATGGGAACCACCGGGGCCGCCATGCTTCTGATCCGGCCGTTTCTGCGGGCCAATGACTTCAGGAAAAACCGGACCTTCATGGTGGTGTTCTTCATCTTTCTGGTGGCCAATGTGGGGGGATCGTTGACGCCTCTGGGTGATCCGCCCCTGTTCCTGGGATTTCTGCACGGGGTGAGTTTTTTCTGGACCATGAACATCGCGCCCCACATGCTCCTGGTAAGCGGGATTCTGCTGGTGATCTATTTTTTCCTGGATTCCTGGTTTTTTAAAAAAGAGGGGGCTGTGGTGCCGGATGACGGGGAAAAGCAGCCGCTCCGCCTGGTGGGAACCTATAATTTCATCTTTCTGGGCGGCATCGTGGGGGCCGTGCTCATGAGCGGAATTCTGGATCTGGGCGAGATCAATACCCTGGGCGTACACCGGGCGATTCAGGACTGGCTCCGGGATATCAGCCTCATTGTGCTGGGACTGCTGTCGCTGTGGGCCACCCCCTGGACCCTGCGGGAGGAAAACGAGTTCTCCTGGTTTCCCATCATCGAGGTGGCGTACCTGTTCATCGGGATCTTTATCACCATGATCCCCTGCCTGCTGCTGCTCAAGGCCGGCCCGGACGGGGCGTTCGCGTTTTTGATCGCAGCGGTGAAAGAGCCGTTTCATTACTTCTGGGTCACGGGCCTGCTGTCGGCGTTTCTTGACAACGCGCCCACCTACCTGACTTTTTTCAACACCGCTTTGGGCAGTTTTTACGCCGGCATGCCGGAGTCGGCTTCCGTGCCCCTGCTCATGACCGACCGGATGATCTATCTGCAGGCCATTTCCACCGGGGCTGTGTTTTTCGGGGCGGTCAGCTATATCGGCAATGCCCCCAATTTCATGGTCCGGTCCATTGCCGCGGAATCAGGCACGGCCATGCCCAGTTTTTTCGGGTATATCTTGAAGTATTCCCTGGTGTTTCTGATTCCCACGTTCGTGATTGTCACCCTGATCTTTTATTAGAATCAAGGAACAGCCGCCATGTATTTTGATTTAAAGGGATTGAAACTGGCCATCATCGGCGGGGGGGATCCCTGCCGTGAAATCCTGGACCGGTTTACCGGGCCCGATCTCAGGGGTCTGAACATCCAGGTGCTCATGGTGGCGGATACCATTGAAATTTCCAAAGGGATCATCCGGGCCAGGGAATTGAATATTCCCACCACCAAAGATTACCATGCGGTCTGTAATCTGCCCGGTCTGGACCTGATTCTCAAGCTGAAAAACGATGACCTGCTCTCCTGTATTCTGGAAAAGGTGAATTCCGAGCGGGTGAGCATTATCGATCTGGATACCTATGGCGCCATGTCTTTTGTCCATTTTCTGAAAACCGAAGAAGAAAAGGTCCGTATCCGCAAACAGCTCGAAGCCCGGGACCTGGAAAAAGAAGCCGTGGCAGAGCTGTTTGACCAGTTCTCCCGCCGGATCAACGAGATTGCGGAAAACCGCATCTGTTTTCTGGAACAGGAACGACGGGACCTTCAGAAAATTGAAAAAGAGCTGAACCAGATCATTCAGGGCAGCATGATTCCCACGTTTATCATCAACAGCGAACATATCATCACCCATTGGAATGCGGCCTGCGAGGAACTCACCGGATATCCGGCCTACAAACTGGTGGGCACCGACCGTCAATGGGTGCCGTTCCGGTCGGCCAGACGTCCTGTTCTGGCGGACATGGTGGTGGATCAGACCAGTGATGAGGTTGTCAGAAAATATTACGGCAATGCCTGGCGCAGGTGCAAGATCATCAACGGGGCCTATGAAGCGGAAGAGTTTTTTCCCCACATGGGGGAAAACGGAAAATGGATTTTTTTCACGGCCGCCCCCATCAAATCCCCGGAAGGCAGAATCATCGGGGCCATTCAGACATTGAGGGACAGGACCGAAGACAAAAAAGCCCAGGAGGAGATCGAGCTTCAAGATCAGGAACTGGCCAAACTGCATGAAAAATACAAAAAATCCGAAGAAAAATACCGGTCCCTGTTCAATGAAAATCCCAACCCAATTTTTATCATTGACAGCCAGACCTTCGAGATCCTGGATGTGAACCACCGGGTCCAGGAAACTTACGGATATCAAAAATCAGATCTGCTGGGAACCTCGTTTCTGGAAATCGGGGAAAAAACCGATGACACTATTCGCCAGGGAATGCAGGCGCTGGATCAGGGCGGTTCCAGGCTGTTCACCAAAAAACGGCACTACCGGAAAACCGGGCAGGCGTTTTTCGTGAACATCAAGGTGGTCAAGGTGGTGTTCACCTACCGGGAGGTGCTTATCGCCTCTACCACCGATATCACCGAAAGTGTGGAAAAGGAGACCCAGCTGATCCAGGCCGGAAAGCTGGCCACCCTGGGAACCATGGCGGCAGGCATGGCCCATGAGATCAACCAGCCCTTGAATGTGATCCAGATCTGTGCGGATCTGATTCAGAAAATGGTGAAGAAAGGGGTGACGATTTCAGACGAAGATCTGCTGAACATGAGCCAGGATATTATCGAGAATGTGGCCCGGGCCGCCGGTGTGATCAAGCATGTGAGGGATTTTGCCAGACAGTCGGAACGGGATTTGAAAAAACTGAACATCAACGATCCCATCCGGGATGTGTTCAAGGTTCTGGGGCATCAGCTCACGGTCCATTCCATCGAAGTGGTCCTGGATCTCGATGACCACCTGCCGGATGTCCGGGCCGAACACAACCGGCTCGAACAGGTCTTCATCAACCTGGTGACCAATGCCATCGATGCCATGGATGAAAAATCCGGACACGCCGACGGTCCGGTGGAAAAAATGTTGACCATCAGGACGTTTGCGGAAAACGGCCATGTGGTGGCCACTGTGTCCGATACCGGCACCGGCATGAGCGAAGAGGTGAAAAACAAACTGTTTCAGCCGTTTTTCACCACCAAGGAAATGGGAAAAGGCACCGGTCTGGGAACCTGCATCAGTTTCGGGATCGTCAAGGATTACAGCGGTACCATCAGTGTCGAAACCAAGGAAGGGGAGGGATCGAATTTCACGGTCCGGTTCCCTGCCGCCACATAGGAAACCCCATGTCAGCCAGTAAAATATTGATCGTGGATGATGAGCCGGCCATTGTGCGGCTTCTGGACATGTCTCTGAAAAGCGATGGATATGTTACCTGCACGGCATCCAGTGGTGAAGAGGCCCTGGCCGTGTTTGAAACACAATCCCCGGATATTGTGGTGACCGATATCAAGATGCCGGGCATGGACGGGCTGGAACTGCTCAAGAAAATCAAGGCCCTGGACCCGGACAAGGAAGTGATCATTGTCACGGGACACGGGGATATCGACTCCACCATCACGGCACTGCAGTACGGGGCCAGTGACTTTATCAACAAACCGGTCCGGGACGAGGCCCTGGCCATTGCCCTGGAACGGGCGGAAAACAAAATACGCATCCGGGAACAGCTGGCCGCCTATACCCACAATCTGGAGGAAAAAGTGGCGGAAGCCACCATGGAGATCCGGCGCAAATCCAATTTTCAGCGCCTTCTCATTCACAGCAGCCACGATGCCATTGTGGCGTTCGATCAGGACTGGCAGATCGTGGTGTACAATCCGGAAGCGGCCCGCATGTTCGAAAAAAGAGCCAGAGACGTGTTGAATAAAATGGCCATCGACGACCTGTACCCCCCTCAATTGGCCGCCCATTTCAGGAAGGAAGCCAGAAACGGGACCGATGACCGGGAGGATATCCCCTGGAAGGAGATGGTGCTGGAAACCCGGAATAGAAAGCAGATCCCGGTCCGGTATGCCACCAGCGTGCTTCATGAAAAAAAAGAATTCATGGGTATTGTGAATTTTTTTCAGGACCTGACCGAGATCAAGCGTCTGGAAAGGGAGTTGATCCAGTCCGAACGCATGGCTGCCATCGGCCAGACCGTTTCCGGCCTGGCCCATTATGTGAAAAACATTCTTATCGGCCTTAAAGGCGGTAGCTATGTGGTGAATGTGGGATTTCAGAACGACAACATGGAAAAGATCAAGGCCGGGTGGCAGACCATCCAGAAAAATATCGAACGGGTGGCGAACCTGACCCAGGACATGCTGACCTATTCCAAGGAACGGACCCCGGAGCCCGTGCTGTGTGATCCCAATGAAATCGTGACGGAAATCAGGGACCTGGTGTCGGATTTTGCCGGATCCAACGATATTGACATTGTGACAAAGTGCCACCCGGCCATGGGCCGGATGTGGCTGGATCCCGGTACGGTTCACAGGGCCTTGCTGAATCTGGTGAACAATGCCATGGACGCCTGTCTGCAGGAAGAAGATCCGGACCGGCGGTTCAAAGTGGAGATTCGTACCGGAAAAAATGAACAAGGGGCCGCCGTGTTCGAGATCGAAGACAACGGATGCGGCATGGACGAAATAACCCGGTCCAAGCTGTTTACCCCCATGTTCAGTTCCAAAGGAGGCAAAGGGACCGGCCTGGGGCTCCTGGTGACCAAAAAACTGGTGGAGGAACATCAGGGTACCATTGACATTGATACCCGTTTGGGGTATGGGTCTGTGTTCACCGTGACACTGCCTGAAAGGCCGGAAACGGTCCGGGGTAAAACCGACGACAAGTAAAGAGGTGTGATATGGGTAAAAAAATACTGGTGGTTGACGATGATCCGGATGTCAGATCCTTTGTGGTCACGGTTCTGGAAGAAAATCAGTATACCCCTCTGGTGGCGTGTGACGGTGTGGAAGGCCTGGAGGTGATCCGGAAACAGAAACCCGACCTGGTGATTCTGGATGTGCTCATGCCCCGGGGAAGCGGCATCCGCCTTTATCGTCAGCTGAAAACCGACGATGCTTTGAAAGACATTCCAGTGGTCATGTTTACCGGGATTGCCCTGCGCTCTTTTCTCAAATCCCAGAAAGCCCTGGAAGAGTTCAAGGGGGAAAATGTACCGGAACCCGACATCTATCTGGAGAAACCGGTGGAACCTCAGGAACTGGTGGATGCCATAAGGAAAAAACTTGACTGATCCATGCTGCTTCAGAGGGCCGGCACCGGTTCCGGCCGTTCTGACAACGCTGAGACAGGGGGGTTCATGAAAATAAAGAAGCTGTTGTTTGTGACCAAATTTGAAAGCCTGTGCTATGACGCATTGCAGTCGCTGCTGGATTTGAGAAAATCCGGGCTGGAGCACGTGGTGTTTTTGAACGTGATCGAGCGGGACAAGGTGGCCATGCGCAGAGGCAAGGGATATGTCAAAGATGATGCGGTCCGGCTCAAGGAAATGGCCAACATCCGGTTCATTGACTGGGCCGAGAACCTGTTTGAAATGGGCATGGAGGTCGGGGCCTATATCGAGGTGGCGTCCCTGATTCCCAAGATTCTGGAAGTGGTGGAAAAGGAAAAACCCGACCTCATTGTCATCGGCCGGTCCCAGAAAGGAAAGCTGGAACAGCTGTATTCCAGGTCCGACATCACGGAACTGACCCGGCGCTCCCCGGTTCCCATCCTTGTATTCAAGCATCTGTCCGAAGACCGGATGGTGCCGGCAAAACTGTTTGAGCGGCCGTTGTTTGCCACCTCCTGGTCCAATAGCAGTGAAAAAGCGGTTTCCTGCCTCAAAGAGCTCGGCGGCGTGATCGGTGAGCTGCACCTGATGCACGTGGTGGATGAAAACGATCTGAAGACCACCGATACCCACGAGGCCCAGTCCGTGCGGAAAAATGAGCGGAACCGGCTGGAAGACCTGTGTGACCAGTTCGAGCAGAAAGGCATCTCGGCCCGGCCCCATGTGTATGTGGGAGACCCGGAAACGGAAATTCTCAAGGCGGCCAGAGAATACCAGGCAACGCTGATCGTGTTGGGCTTCAGTGACCGGACCGCTTTGGCCGAGCGGTGGCTGGGGTCCATATCCAGAAACATTGCCGATAAATCCATTTTTCCGTGCCTGTTGTTTCCGGTGAAAAAATAATGTGCTTCAACCGATGTCAGTGGAATCAAAATGAAACTTTTATTTATCGATGACGAACAGACCTTTCTGAAATATCTGGCCAAACGGATGGTGCTGGAAGGGTTTGAGGTGACAACGACGTTTTCCGGAGAAGAAGGGGTGGCAGCCGCAGCAAAAGAACCCTTTGACGTGGCCGTGGTAGACCTGCAGATGCCCGGTATCGACGGGATCGAGGTGCAGAAACTGCTCAAGGACCTTCAACCGGACCTGCCCTGTATCGTGCTCACCGGCCACGGAAGCGTGGAAAATGCCCTGGAGAGCGGCAAGTACAACGCGTTCAAGTTTCTGTCCAAACCCGTGGACATGGATACGCTGATTGCCACCATCCAGGCAGCCTATGATCATCGCATGGAAAAACAATCGGCAGCAGATACACCGGATCAGGCGGCTTCAGCCAAAGGCCCGGTGTCCAGGCTGTTTCACAAATTCAGAAAACTTTACGGCGTGGAAAAATAAGGAGGCTGCCCTCCGGTTTTTCGCGGGAAATTCCGGCGGCGGACAGGTACGTGTGAAAATGAGTTCAACACCATTGAGAGACATTCAAAAAGAGGGGAAAGGTGATGCACGCTGAAAAAGATGAAAAAAAACAGGGCGGTTTTTTTTCTTTTATGATCACCTTTGTGTTCATGTTTGTCACCTGGATCATTTTGTCCGGCCATTTCGAACCGCTGCTGATCGGACTGGGGCTGTTGTCCAGCCTGGCGGTGGCCTGGTTTTTTCACGATCTTTTGTTTGCCGGAGCCACGTTTCAGGATGCCGGAGTGTTTCTGAGGTTCTGCCGATATGCCCCCTGGCTGATTGCGGAAATCATCAAAGCCAATTTTCATATCCTGTATCTGGTGTTTCATCCCAAAATGCATGAGATGATCGATCCCCATATCATTCAGTTTCAGACCGGGTTGAAATCGGATATCGCCATCACCACCCTGGCCAATGCCATCACGCTGACGCCCGGCACGGTCACGGTCACGGCCAATGCCGAGGGCGGATTCCGGGTCCATGCCATTGACCGGAAAAGCGCGGAAGGGCTTCCCGGAACCATGTTGGACCGGGTGGCCCATGTCTATGGAGAATCAAGATGACCTATTTTTTTTCATGCATGGCGGTCGGGCTCTGCCTGATCATGATCCTGCCGCTGTACCGGTGCCTGATGGGACCTACGGTACTGGACCGGCTGGTGGGGGTGAACGCCATCGGCAGCAAGACCGTGGTGTTGCTGCTGCTCATCGGATACCTGTATGAACGGGTGGACATGTTCGTGGATATTGCCCTGGCCTATGCGTTTCTGAACTTTGTGGCGGTGCTGGCCGCGTCCCGGTATTTTCACAAGCGCAAAGGCCTGTATGAAGAATCTTTCATGGAGTGATGATGCACATACTGATCAATATAACGGCGGGACTGTTCCTGTTCATGGGCCTGGTCTTTTTCCTGGGAGGCGCCGTGGGCATCATGCGGATGCCCGATTTTTACTCCCGGCTGCATCCGGCCGGCAAGCTGGATACTCTGGGCATCTTTGCCATGGTGGCCGGCCTGGTGATCTATAACCTGCACCATCTGTCTTTCGGCATGGTGCTGCTGTCCATCAAAATGTTTCTGATCGTCTTTTTCGTGTTCCTGGCCAGCCCCACTGCCACCCATTCCATTGTGGATGCGGGCATGCGGGCCGGACTGCGGCCCTGGACGAAAAAAAAAGAAAAGGAATAACCCGATGCTGTGGCCCATTGACCTGATCGTACTGACATTCGTGATTTTCTGCGCCGTGGCCGCCATCACCGTGAAGGATCTTCTGGGAACCGCCATTCTGTTCAGCGCGTATTCTTTTCTGATGTGCCTGTTGTGGGCCGTCATGGGAGCCGTGGACGTGGCCTTTACCGAAGCGTCCGTGGGTGCGGGGGTCAGTACCGTATTTCTGGTGGCCGCCGTGTTCCGGACCAGCAGGAGGACCAAAGATTGAAAGTACTGGGATTAGTCATTGTGTGTCTGACCGGGGGGCTTCTGCTCTACGGGACCCTGGATCTGCCGGACTGGGGGGACCCGGCATCCCCGGCATCCACCCACCTGTCAAACTATTATATCGAGAATATCCTGGAAGAAACCCGGGTTCCCAATCTGGTCACCGCGGTACTGGCGGATTACAGAGGGTATGACACCATGTTCGAGACCGCGGTGGTATTCTGCGCCGGCCTGGCCTGTTTTCTGCTGCTCAGGGATTTCCGGCCCAAAACGGACCGTTACTACCGCCATGTCCCCACCGGGGTGATGCTGCATGTCAAGAATCCGCAAACCCGGATCATACCGGGCACTGAATTCGAGCACATGGACCGGGAATGGGTGCCGTCGGACATGATCATCAAGACCGTGTGCCGGATACTGATTCCCTTTATCCAGATTTATGCCCTCTATGTCGTGGCACACGGGGATTTTTCCCCGGGCGGCGGGTTCCAGGGCGGGGTGATTTTCGGGTCCAGCCTGATTCTCATGGCCATCTCCTACAACCTGAAAACCCTTGTAAAACGGGTCACGGAAAAATTTCTGTCCATCTTTGCCGCCATTGGGGTCCTGATCTATGTGGGCATCGGGGTGCTGGCCATGGTCATGGGCGGGTATTTTCTGGATTACGGGGTCCTGGCGCCTCTGGTGCCCTGGGATCCGGATCATGTCCGGGGCCTGGGCATGCTGGGGGTGGAGATCGGCGTGGGCATCGCCGTGATGGCGGTGATGGTGATCATTTACGTGAATATCGCGTCTGAAGGCAGACATGACGAAGGACTTTAGGAGAATCCCATGAATGAGCTTCTGGGGCTGATCGTGGCCAAATACAATTTCTGGCTGTATATCGTTCTCATGATGATCGGGCTGTATGCCATGATCGCCAAAAACAACCTGATGAAAAAACTGGTGGGCATGAACATCTTTCAGACCGCCATTATCCTGTTTTATGTGTCCATCGGGTACAAGCATGGGGCCACCCTTCCCATCATTCAGGGAGGTCATGGGGGCCACGGGGCCGCCATCCATGCCGCCGACTACATCAATCCGCTGCCCCATGTGCTCATGCTCACCGCCATTGTGGTGTCCGTGGCCACCTTTGGTGTGGCCATGGCGTTGTGCGTGCGGATTTACCAGCGGTACCAGACCCTGGAAGAAGATGAACTCAGATTACGCTTATCGGAAAAATAACCCATGAACCACATGCCGGCAATACTTGTACTGGCCCCGCTTCTAGGGGCGTTTTTTTCAGGCCTGGCCGTCTGGATACAGAAACCGCTTTCCTATTATATCGCGCTGGTGTCCACAGCCGTCTCCAGCGTGGCGGCAGTGGGGGTGCTCAAACAGGTGCTGGCCGCCGGTACCTGGCAATACCGCCTGGCCGGATGGGCCCCGCCCATGGGGATCGAACTGCGGATCGATCTGCTCAATGCCATGGTTCTGGTGCTGATCGCGGCCATCGCGTTTCTGAACCTGGTGGCCAGTGTCAAAAGCGTGGACCGGGAAATGCCGGACCGGGCCCCCTCGTTTTACGTGATGTACCAGCTGTTTGTGGTAGGCCTGTTAGGGGTGACCGCCACAGGGGACCTGTTCAACCTGTATGTGCTCATCGAGATCACTTCTTTGACCTCCTACACCATGATTGCCTTAGGGGATAAAGACCGGTCCCATCTGGCCGCATTGAACTATATTTTCATCGGCGTGATCGGGGCCTCGTTCTATCTGCTGGGCGTGGGGTACCTCTACATCACGACCGGGTCCCTGAACATGGCGGATGTGGCGGGAATTCTCAAGGGGATCCAGGGGTCCGGTGCCGTGCTGACCGCGTTTGTCCTGTGCATGCTCGGGGTCTGGATCAAGATGGCCCTGTTTCCGCTGCATGTGTGGCTGCCCAATGCCTATTCGTTTGCACCGGTGGGGTTTGCCCGGGTGGTGGCCCCGCTCATGACCAAGGTGATGGTGTATGTGATGGTGAGGCTCATGGTCACGGTGTTCGGCCTGGACTATGTGTTCAATACCCTGCATCTGGCGGACATCGTGGTGTGGCTGGCCGTGGCGGCCATTCTGGCCGGGGCGTTCATGGCGCTGTTTCAGTCCGACTTAAGAAAAATGCTGGCCTATATCATCGTGTGCGAGATCGGATACATGGTGGGCGGGGCCTGGCTGGGAAACACCCTGGGCATGACCGGGGCCATTCTCCATATCCTCAATGACGCGTTGATGACCTTTGCCCTGTTTCTGGCAGTGGGGAATATCATTTACCTGAGAAATCAGGTTGCCTATACCGATCTTCAGGGATTGTTCGGTGCCATGCCCTGGACCATGGCCGGACTGGTTCTGGCAGGGCTGAGCATCATCGGGGTGCCGCCCACCTGTGGATTTTTCAGTAAATGGTATCTGGTGCTGGGGGCGTTTGAAGCCGGAGCCTATCATTTTGCCGCAGCCCTGATCATTTCCAGCCTGGTGTGTTCCGTGCTGTTTTTCAAGGTCTTTGAGATCTGTTTTTTCGAGCCCATGGCTGACTCCCATGGCCGTCACGGAGCCGCCGTCATGACCGAAGCCCCTGTCTCCATGCTGGTGCCGCTGGGCCTGGTGAGCCTGGCCATTGTCGCTGCCGGTGTGTATGCCGGCACCATTGTCAACACTATGATTCTGCCGTTTTTACATTGAGGACATGCCCATGACTCTCCTGGTCCGCATACTGGTTTCAACCGCGCATTCGCCGGAGCATTGCCCGGCACCCAACCCGCAAGCCACTCAAATGAGTCCTTTGGAAGGCTGATTCAACCATGGAATCCATCATCTCATACAAACCGCTGCTGGCGGTGCTGGTCCCGCTGCTGGCTATCCCCGTGCTCATGTCCTCCTCCCGCAGGCCCAATGTCCGGGAGGCCTGGGTGTTTGCGGCCGGAGTCCTCATGTTCGCCCTGGTGGTGTCCATGACACCGGTGATCCTGGCCGGACACCGGATCGAACTCACCCTGTTCCGGCTGATGCCGGGGGCGGACATCGCTTTCCGGGTGGACGGCCTGGGCATGCTGTTCGCCCTGGTGGCATCCAGCCTGTATATCGTCACCTCCCTGTATTCCATCGGATACATGCGGGGGTTGAAGGAACACGGCCAGACAAGGTTTGTCAGCTTTTTCGCCTTGGCCATCGGTTCCACCATCGGGGCCGCGTTCTCCGCCAATCTGGTGACCCTGTACCTGTTTTATGAAATCCTGTCCCTGGCTACCTACCCCCTGGTGGCCCACCATGAGGATGAAACATCCCGGGTTTCGGCACGGCGGTATCTGACGTTCATTCTGGGCACCTCCATCGGGCTGGTGCTGCCGGCCATGATCTATTGCTATCATGTCACAGGCACCCTGGAATTTTCCACGGCCGGGATTTTTGCCGGCCAGCTGTCCAGACCGGGTGCCACCGTGCTGCTGCTCATGTTTGTGTTCGGGTTTGCCAAGGCCGGCATCATGCCGTTTCATTCGTGGCTGCCCGCAGCCATGGTGGCCCCGACACCGGTGAGCGCGCTGCTGCATGCCGTGGCCGTGGTCAAGGTGGGGGTGTTTTCCATCGTGAGAGTCCTGACCGGGATTTTCGGGGTGGACCTTTTGGGGGCCTTCAACCTGGGAACCCTGATCATGGTCATTGCCGCCTTCACCATTCTGGTGAGTTCCTGCATCGCCCTGTCCCAGGATGAACTCAAGCGAAGGCTGGCCTTTTCCACCATCAGCCAGCTGTCTTACATCGTTTTCGGGGTGGCCATGCTGTCACCCATGGGCCAGCTGGGCGGGGTGATCCATATCCTGATGCACGCCTTCGGAAAAATTACGCTGTTTTTCTGCGCCGGCGCCATTTTCGTGGCCACCGGTAAAAAATATATCTCCCAGATGAAGGGCCTGGGCCGGAAAATGCCGGTGACCTTTGCCGCGTTTTTCATCGGCTCCCTGGGCGTGATCGGTCTGCCGCCCACCGGAGGGTTCTACAGCAAATGGAACCTCATTTTAGGGACACTGGAAGCCGGTCAGACCGGTTTCATGGTGGTACTGCTGATCTCTTCGTTTCTGAATGCGTTTTATTTTCTGCCCATTGTGTATCAGGGGTTTTTCGGCAAACCGGATGACAGGCCTTTGAATGCCCCGGTGGCGGTCCGGGAAGCCAACCTGTGCCTGGTGGTGCCGCTGGCCGTCACGGCCCTGGCATCCATTGCTCTGTTTTTCTTTCCGCAGATGTTTGTGGACCTGATCGTTTCAGGCCTGAACCTGTGAGAGAAGATCATGCTTCAACCTGCGGGGATGACGATTTTGAAGGGAGACAGACAACCATGACAATAAATGACAAACACGACAATGACCACTGGGAAATGCTGGGCCATGATCCGGTTCCCGGCTACAAGACCGCGTTTTACATTGCGGTGCTGGTGTCGGTGATTTATCTGGCGGTGGCGTTTTTTTCCGGCGGCGGCGGTGTGGCCCATTAACCCAGTTTCAGGTGACATCATGAAAAAAGAATTGACCCTGTTTGACAAACCGAAAAATGTAAAGATTCTGTTGATCTGTTTTTACTGTTCGCTGGGGGTGCTGCTGGCGGCCGAGTTTTTCATTCATCCGCACCCGGCGTTTTATTTTGAACAGATGAAAGGATTCTCCGCAGTATACGGGTTTTTTTCCTGTGTGCTGCTGATCTTTTTAGCCAAACTGCTGCGGTTGATCGTGATGAAAAAAGAGGATTACTATGACCGGTAATCTGATGCCCCCGGCCCTGATATTCATTGCCGGTGCGCTCCTGATCCCGTTTCTGCGGGGCAGGGCCCAGGCCGGATACATGCTGCTGATTCCGGTGGTATCGCTGATCATTCTCATGAACGCTCCCATGGGAGAGACCTGGACCCGGGAGTTCTGGGGATACACCCTGATCATGGGGCGGATCGACAAACTGTCCCTGGTGTTCGGGTATATTTTTACCCTCATGGCGTTTTTGGGCATTCTGTTCGCCCTGAAGGTCAAAGACACCCTCCAGCATGTGTCGGCCGTCATTTATGCCGGTGCCACTCTGGGCGTGGTGTTTGCCGGGGATTTTCTCACCCTGTACCTGTTCTGGGAGATCATGGCGGTCAGCTCCACGTTCCTGATCCTGGCCTCCCGGACCGATGCGGCCCGCAAAGCCGGTTTCAGGTATATCCTGGTACACCTGATCGGCGGGCTGTTTCTGCTGGCCGGGATTGTGCTGTACATCCAGGAAACCGGTACCACGGCCTTTGACTATATCGGGCTGTCCGGCACGGCATCCTGGCTGATTTTCATCGGCATCGCCCTGAACGCGGCAGCCATCCCGCTGCATGCCTGGCTCCCGGATGCCTATCCCATGGGCACGCCCACCAGCACCGTATTTTTGAGCGCGTTCACCACCAAATCCGCAGTGTACCTGCTCATCCGCACCTTTCCCGGCACGGACCTGCTCATCTGGATCGGGGCGTTCATGGTGTTTGTCCCCATTTTTTACGCGGTCCTGGAAAACGATATCCGCCGGGTCCTGGCCTACAGCCTGCTCAACCAGATCGGGTTCATGCTGGTGGGCACCGGCATCGGGTCCCAGCTGGCATTGAACGGGGCCGTGGCCCATGCGTTCTGCCATATCCTTTACAAGGGGCTTTTGTTCATGGCGGCCGGGTCCGTGCTCCAGATGACCGGGAAGATCAAGTGTACCGAAATCGGCGGGCTGTACAAGACCATGCCGCTGACCTGTCTGTTCTGTATCGTGGGAGCCGCCTCCATTTCCGCGTTTCCGCTGTTTTCAGGGTTTGTGTCCAAGTCCATGGTGGTGACCGCCACCGTGGAGGAGCACCTGGTGCTGGTGTACCTGGTGCTGCAGTTTGCATCGGCCGGTGTGTTCCACCATGCCGGCATCAAGGTGCCGTTTTTCACCTTTTTCGGGCATGATTCCGGCATCCGGGCCAAGGACCCGTCCTGGAACATGGTCCTGGCCATGGGGCTGGCCGCGTTCGCCTGCATCTTCATCGGCGTGTTTCCCCAGCCCCTGTACAACCTGCTGCCCTTTACCGTAGACTATATCCCCTATACCGGTGCCCATGTGGTGGGCCAGCTTCAGCTGCTCATGTTCGGGGCTCTGGCCTTTGCCCTGCTGATCCTGTCCGGGTATTATCCGCCGGAGATCCGGTCCATCAACCTGGATGTGGACTGGACCTACCGGAAGCTGGGAGCCGCTGCCTACCGGCTGCTGGACACCGGACTGAATGCACTGAACCGCAAAACGGAACAGGGGTTGATGACCGTGGTCAAAGGAGGCAGTGAATTCCTGGGCCGGATCACCGTTTACCTGGTTCTGTTTTTCTCCGTGAACCTGTGGCTGCTGATGGGGTACAGAGGGACCCACCTGGCTCTGAAAAAACGGCAGCTGTACAATGATGTGGTCCAGGGAACATTTCCCGTGGGCATTGGTGCGGCAGTGGCCGTGTCATTTGTGGTGCTCATATATGTGTTAACCTGAAAACCTGCTCCGCCAAGGGACCGTTTATGGTAAAAATACAGGATCTCAAACAAATTCACATGCTGGAGAAAATGCCGGACCGCCTGCTGTCCCTGATCGGGCAGGAGGCCCAACTCTCCATTTTCAGCGCCGGCACCTGCCTGTTCAAAGCAGGGGAGAGCGTGGATATCTTTTATATGGTCATTATGGGCCAGGTGGCCCTGACCGTGGCATTGAGCCCGGATATGGACGTAATTCTGGAAAATATCCAGTCCGGCCGCACCTTCGGGTCCTCCGCATTGATTTCCAGGGGACCGGCCTCCTATACGGCCGTGTGCCAGGAACCCTGTGAGGCCATCACTCTGTCCGGTTCACGGATGCGGGTATTGTTTGAAAAAAACCGGGAACTGGGGTTTCACATGATGGCCGGTGTGGCCCGGCAGTACAAACAGACCATGGACAACCGGGCAAGGATGATCATAAAAACACTGGCCCTGCATCCGGAAATGAAAGCATCCATCCATGATATTGAAAAACTCACCCCGGCGTATTAGACGGGATGGGACAGATCCGGTCTAATGCGCCGGAGCATTGTTTTTGAGGAAAACACATGGTACCCAGTGATCAACTGAAAAAAATACACTTTCTCTCGGACCTGCCGGACGACATTCTGGAGAAAATCAGCCCCCATGCACGGCAGGCAATGTTTGAACCCGATACCATCCTGATCCGGCAAAACGAGCCCCAGCATCTGGTGTACATGCTGGTATCCGGAAAAATCTGTCTCAACGCCCGGTCTGATACCGGTCGGGTCCTGACCCTGGATGAGATCGACTCCGGGCAGAGTTTCGGGCTGTCCGCCTTTTTCGGTAAATTCCCCGCCACATTCACGGCGGTGTGCATGAACCCTTGTGACATCATTGTCCTGTCCGGGGATCTGATGGCCAGACTGTTTGAAACGGATCACCGCATCGGCTATGCCGTAATGCGCCGGGTGGCTCAATTGTTCAAGGACCGAATGAATACGCATACCCGTCAATTTGTCCATGCATTGTCCGTTCATCCGGCTATTACCCCCCCTTGAGGGTCTGCAACAAACCTTTTGATGTCGCACCTGTTTCACATTTTCTACTACTTCCAGAACTCCGGGACCACCAGGATGATGACGGTGTAGATCTCCAGCCTCCCCAGAAGCATGCACCAGGCCAGGACCCATTTGGCTGCCGCCGGCAGGTGGGCGAAGTTTTCCACCGGCCCCACCGTGCCGAATCCGGGGCCGATATTGCCCAGACAGGAAGCGGCCGCACCCAGGGCGGTGAGCAGATCCAGGCCCATGGCGGCCAGGATTCCGCCGGCTCCGGCAAACAGCAGGATATACAGGGCCAGAAATCCCATGATGGAGCGGAGCACATCTTCAGATACCACCCGGTTGTTGAGTTTGACATGCCGGACGCTGCGGGGGTGGATCAGGCGGAACAGTTCCCGGCAGGCGAATTTAAAACACACGATCAGCCGGGCGATTTTCATGCCGCCCCCCGTGGAACCGGCACAACCGCCCATGAACATGCAGGTGAACAGGATCACCTGACTCAATCCCGGAAACAGCTCATAGTCGGCGGTGGCATACCCGGTGGTGGTGAGAATGGAAACCGCCTGGAAAGAGGCGGATTGAAAGGCGGCGGCAAACGAGTCATACACCCGGCCGTGGATATCCAGGGTGATGGCCAGGGTGAACACCAGGACAAGGCCTAAAAAGACCTTGCACTCCGTATCCTTGAAAAATGCCAGGGGTCTGCCTCGCAGCATCTGAAAATGCAGGGAAAAATTGATGCCCGCCAGAATCATGAACCCCACGATCACATAGTGAATCCAGGCGCTGTCATAGTGGGCGATGGATGTGTTTTTAGGGGAAAATCCGCCGGTGGGCAACGTGGTCAGGGCATGGCAGACCGATTCGAACACCGGCATGCCGCCGATGGTCAGAAGCACGCCCAGCAGCACGGTCAGGCCGGCATACACCATCCACAGGATTTTGGCGGAATCGCTCAGCCGGGGAGCCAGCTTGTCCGGCACCGGACTGGGCACTTCCGCCTTATAGAGTTGGATCCCGCCCACCCCTAAAAAGGGAAGAATGGCCAGGGACAGTACAATGATGCCCATGCCTCCCAGCCATTGGATCAGGCTGCGCCAGAACAGCAGGCTGGGGGATGCAGCCTCGATATCGGTCATGACCGAGGATCCGGTGGTGGTGAATCCGGAAATGGATTCGAACACCGCATCGGTGATGGAGGTGAATTCCGGAGAGAAATAAAAGGGCAGGGCCCCGAACAGTCCGACGGCGGTCCAGCTCAGTGCCACGATGGCCATGCCTTCTTTCTGGTTGATGAACGGGACGTCTTCATCCATGTGTCTGGAAAGCAGTTTCAGGACCAGACCGGCCCCGGCGGTGATCGCCATGGAACCGATCAGGGAGAGGTGGGCGCCATCCGCGTAATACAGGCTTACCATCAGGGGTGTGGCCATGATGAGGGCCAGCACCAGCAGAAAAAGGCCGACGGTTCCGGAAATATACCGCCACCGCATTAAAAGAATTCCAGTTTCACGGTGAGCAGCTTTTCCATTTTTTTGACCGCCTGTTTGACCGCGAAAACGATGATCTGGTCTCCGGGAGTGACCACACTGTCTCCGGTGGGAATGATGATGTCATCATCTCGGATGATGCACACCAGCAGCGCCCCTTTGGGGACATCGATCTCCTTGAGGGGGCGGTCGGTGATGTCCGAGGTTTCCAGAGCCACGGCCTGGATGAACTCGCCGCGTTCCCCGAAAATCGAGATATCGGACAGCACTTTTCCCTGCCGCACGTTCTGGAGGATGGCGCTGACCGCGGACAGCCGGGGACTGACCACCTTTTCGATGCCGATGGTGGCCAGAAACGGATAATAACTGGATTTGCCGATGCGGGTTACGGTATTGTCCACACCCAGGTTTTTGGCCAGAAGAGATACCAGGACATTGGTTTCATCGTCATCGGTCACCGAGATCACCGCGTCGGTCTGGGTGAGGTTTTCCTCCAGAAACAGTTTCTGGTCCGATCCGTCGCCATGGAGGATCACGGTCTTGTCCATCTGTTCTGCCAGCTCCAGGCACCGGGCCTTGTCCGCTTCGATCAACCGGGTCTTGATCCCTTCGGTTTCCATTTGAGCGGCCAGGCGGGCACCGACGCGGCCGCCCCCCACGATCAGGGCGCTTTGAATCGGTTTGATCTGAATATCGAAAAGCGTCAGCGTGTCTTTGAGCTGGTCGGTGTGGCTTACAAAATATACCAGATCTCCGGGATAGATATAATCTTTGCCCCGGGGTACGATCACCTCGTTTTTGCGGACAATGGCCGCGATCAGGGGCCGGTTGTCCCCGAATCGTTCCGGAAAATCCTTGAGGCACATACCGGCCATGATCGAGGCGGCATCGATGCGGACCCCGGTGTACCGGACTTTTCCGTCGGCAAACTCCCCGGTGTCCAGAGCCTGGGGGATATCCACCAGTCTCCGGATGGTTTTGACCACCTCGATCTCCGGGTTGATGATGGTGTCGATGTGCGGAATCCGGGTTTTGAAAATTTCGTGAAACCGGTCGAAATCGGTGTTTCTGATGCGGGCCAGCTTTTTGGTGTTCGGTGACAGCACATTGGTGACCAGGCAGGCGGTGAGGTTGATCTCGTCACTGTCGGTGACCGCCAGAAGCATGTCGGCGTCCTGAACGCCGGCCCGGGTCAGGACCGCCGGGCTGCTGCCCGACCCTTCGATCACCTGGACATCCAGGTCTTCGAACAAAATCCTGGCCAGGTCCGGGTCTTTTTCAACGACCACCACCTGTTTGTTTTCCGAAGCCAGGCGGGAGGCGATGTTGTACCCCACTTCTCCGGCGCCGACGATAATGATTTTCACACCTGTCCTCCTGATTGTACCCAGCCTGCCTGGACGGGAAATCTACTAAAATCGGTCCGCTCTGTCAAATGCTTTGACAGGCGGTCTGTTTCTCATTATGATGACATCTCATAACCAGTCCGTCCAATCAAAGGGGTGCCGGATGAAAATTCTGATTGTGGATGACCATGAGGACAACCTGTATCTGCTGCAAACGCTTCTTTCGGGAAACGGTCATCAGGTGATTTCCGCGCCCAACGGCGCCAGGGCCTTTGAGATCATGGAGGCCGGCGGCATCGACCTGGTGATCACCGACATCCTCATGCCGGTCATGGACGGGTTTCAGTTGTGCCGGAAAATCAAGACCCATGCCACCCTGAAAACCACACCTTTGATCTTTTATACCGCCACCTACACCGGGAAAAAAGATGAAGAGTTCGCCCTCAAGATCGGGGCGGAACGATTCATTGTCAAGCCGTGTGAGCCGGATCTGATCATTGCGGCGGTGAATGAGGTGCTGACTGCATCCGGGAACAGGCCTGGGTCCGGGACTGCGCCTGTGATCGAACCGGATGAGGCATACAAGCTGTACAGCGAACGGCTGGTGACAAAACTGGAACAGAAAATGCTGGAAGCGGAACGGGAAATAAAAGCCCGGAAAACGGCTGAAAACGAGCTTCTCAAAAGCCGGGAACGATTGATCGAGGCCCAGCGGCTGGCCGGAATGGGGGATTTTACCTGGGACGGGATCACCGGTGAAATTACCTGGTCGGATGCACTGTTTGACCTGCTGGGATATGATAAGGATGAGCCTTTGAGCATTGAGCGGATTCATACGGAAATCCACCATCCCGAGGATGTCGAAGCTGTGGCTGAATGGTTGAACGCCTGTATGGGGTCCGGTCAGGGAGACCTGCCGCCCAAAGAATACCGGATCATCCGGAAAGACGGCAGGGTTCTGCATGTCCGCACGGTGGGCCGGGTCGGGAAAGGCCCGGACGGGCATCCATTGTTTTTTGCCACCATTCAGGATATCACGGCCCACAAGGAAGCGGAGGCGGAAAAGGAAACGCTTCAGGACCAGCTCAACCAGGCCCAGAAACTGGAGTCCATCGGCCGGCTGGCCGGAGGCGTGGCCCATGATTACAACAACATGCTCAGCGTGATCATGGGGTTTGCGGAACTGGCCCTGGGAAAAATTTCTCAGGGAGATTCCATTCACAACGACATCCAGGAGATCCTTCGTGCAGCCAGACGTTCCAGCGATATGACCCGAAAACTGCTGGCCTTTGCCCGCAGACAGAAGATCTCCCCCCGTATACTCAACCTGAATGACGTCATCGAAGGCATGCTCCAGATGCTGGCCCGGGTGATCGGAGAAAGGATCCATTTTTCCCGTCACCTGACTCCCGGGTTATGGGACGTGTTTATGGATCCTTCCCAGGTGGATCAGATTCTGATGAATCTGTGTGTGAATGCCAAAGACGCCATTGACGGGTCCGGCAGCATCCATATTGAAACCGCCAATGTCCGCCTGGACGACCGTTTCTGCGCGGACCGGCCCGGAGCGGTTCCAGGGGATTTCGTGGCATTGACGGTCGCGGATGACGGATGCGGCATGGATGGGCAGACCAGAGAGAAAATATTCGAACCCTTTTTCACCACCAAGGCTTCCGACAAGGGAACCGGACTGGGGCTGGCAACGGTGTACGGGATCGTCAATCAGAACAGCGGGTTCATTCATGTGCAAAGTGAACCGCAACAGGGAACCACTTTTACCATCTACCTGCCCCGGCATCTTTCCCCGGCATCCTGAGTCCTGAATTATAAATCCGGAACACTGAACCGGGATCTTTGATCCGGCAGCAGATCATGTGTCAGGCCGGTGCCTTGACGCAGATTCGTCAAAGCACCGGCCCATTTGAAAAATCCTTCCTGAGTGAAAGGTCTAACTTAACAGGATCGGCATGCCCAGCAGCGGCCAGATCAGCAGCACGGCCAGGGCCACCAGGGCCATCAGCAGAATACTGGCCGGAATGCCGTATCCGAAAAACTCACCCGAGGTGAACTGTCCGGAGTTGTAGGCAATGGCATTGGGCGCGGCCCCCACCAGGAGCAGGAACGGCATGCCGGCGGTCACCAGGGCCGCGAACACGATCACTTCGGCGGCCACCCCTAAGTAAGGCGCCACCACCAGGGCCACGGGCACGGAAATGGCAATGGCGGCCACGTTCATGATAAAGTTGGTCATGATCATGACAAAAAAGGCGATAGCCATGACAAACACGAACCAGTGGGCATTCTGAAAAAACGCCAGCCAATTGATGGCCAGCCACTCGGCGGCCCCGGTCTGCCACAGGCAGAACCCCATGCTCATGGCACCGGCAAACAAAAGGATGATGTTCCAGGGCACATCTTCCAGGTCCCTGATATCCAGGATGCCCACAATGAAAAACAAAATGGTGGACACCAGCAGCACGGCCGCCTTGTTGAACGGTTTGAGTGCCGGAATGAAGGACTGCAGCGACAGGAACAGGATTACGCCCAGGATGATGCAGGTGGCAATGACTTCATGCCGGGTGAACGGGCCCATCTCATCACTGAGCTGTCTGGCCTTTTCCCGCAGTCCCGGGATGACCGCTTTTTCCGGTTTCAAGAACACCATGAAAAATCCCCAGAGCACAAACACCATAAGCCAGCCGATGGGAAACATGTAATAGCTCAGTTCAAAAAACGATACGGATTTGCCGGTGATTTCTTCATAAAATCCCAGGGCCACGATCCCCCGGGCCGCCCCCAGCAGGGTGATGATACTGCCGGCCCCGGCCACGAACGCCATGCCGATGAACAAGCCCTTACCGAATTTGGTGGGTTTTTCTTCATCCGTGTACAGGGCATAGATGGAGAGCAGCAGCGGATACATGGTGGCGGCCACGGCGGTGTGGGCCATGACATGGGTGAGCAGCGCCGTGACCACAAAGCAGCCCAGATAGATCATGGAGGTGCGCTCTCCCACGATCAGCAGCATTTTGTAGGCCAGGCGTTTGGTGATCCCCACTTTGGTGAACACGGTGCCGATGATCAAAGATCCGAAGATGAACAACACGGACGGGTCCATGAAATCTTTGAACGCATCCGCCGCCGGCCGGATGAAAAACAGGGCCTGAACCACACCGATGGCAAGTCCCGTGACCCCGATGGGCACCACTTCAAACACCCACCAGGTGCCGGCTAAAAGAAACAGGGCAATGGCGGCCTTGCCCTGGGGGGATAACGTAAAGGCCTTGCCCATGGGATCCAGGGCATCAGGCCATGGCGGGGAATAGTATACAATGGCAAACAGGATAATTCCAATCATCAGAAACATGATCCGCTTCCAGTCTATCTGAATACCGGATGAGGCTGTAGATTTCGTATTCATGTCACTCCTAAGTTTTTGGGTCGATTAATCATTTGACGCTTCTTTTGCGTTCATACATTTATATACTTCAAGGCGTTTGTCCTCGCCTTGATATTCTGTTGTTTCTGCCGGTTTTTAATAAGGCAGGGCGGCGGCTCCCGTCAAGCAGGGCCGGAAATTACATTTTCCCTTCCTATCCACCGAACCGTTTGAGAATATCCTTGATTTTCTCTTCGGTCTGTTTTTCCACCAGCAGCATTTTTTCCGCTTTGGCCTGCTTGATCTTGGCGGTCAGAGCTTCGAGATCCGCGGGTTTTTCCAAAAGGTCCGTGGCCCCGATTTTCATGGCTTCCACGGTTTTTTCAACGGTGGCATATCCGGTAAGCAGGATGATCTGCAGTTCCGGTTTTCTGGTCTTCATGTTCTTCAGGGCCTGGATACCGTCCATGCCCGGCATTTTGAAATCCATGACAATGGCATCGAAACTTTCGTTTTCCAGCATTTTCAGGGCCTGGTCCGCCGAATCAGCGGTTTTGACCGTCATGCCCCGGGCTTCCATCCGTTCGGACATGATATCTAAAAAATCTTTTTCATCATCCACCAGCAACACTTTTTCAGACATGATTTTCTCCTTGTTTTCAAATATCTCATTGCCGGTTTCCTGTGCCGGCATTATTCATTCACGTCCCGGAGAAAGGGGATACAGACAGAACCCCGCTCCGGAATCCATTGTTCTGATGTTCATGTTTATCCGGGCCAGCAACGCCTGGTCTTCGGGGCCGGCAAACAGGATGGGCGTTTCAAATACCGGGCCGGTATTCCGGACAAAACAGATTTCCGGCCTGTTCGGGTCGGTGCCGAATCGGACCGTGACCGGTTTTTCAAAATCCGATGTCCCCCCGGTCTGATGGCGGCAAAGAATATCCATGGCCCGGTAAATCAGGTGAAGCAGGGCAAACCGACATGCATGGATCCGGCAGGGGGCGGGTGCGGGAATCACGGTCAGACAGATCCGGTTCTGCCGGAAAATCCGCTCGGCCAGGTGGGCCACCAGATCCACTGCCTCTTCCAGATCCACCAGCTCCTTTTCACGGTCCATGCTGTGGGCGAAACGGTTGAACCGTTTGATCAGGGTGTCGGCCCGGGCCACCTGTTTTCCGATTTTTTCACTGATGGTCTTCGCTTTCAGGGGATCCACGGGAACCGCCTGATGCTGTGCCTTGACAGCGAGGTCTGCCAGCAGTCCGGCGTTTTCATTGACAATGGCCATAAAATTTTTCATGTCATGGGTCATGGCGGCGGCCAGGGTTCCAAAAAACCGGACGTCATTCATCGGATCATTGTTTGGTGACATGCGTCTCTCCCTGGGCGGTGTTTTTGGAAGGGGACTCCACTGGCATGTCGCTTCTGGGCAGGTGCAGGGCCCCATCGGCAGCCGGCTGCCGGGTCGCTTTCACCGGCAGGGTGAAGACGAACCGGGTGCCTTTTCCCACAGTGCTTTTGACGGTGATGTCCCCGCCCATCTCCTGGATCAGCCCATAGGTGATGGCCAGACCGAGCCCGGCGCCCCAGCGGTCGTTGCGGGAGCTGTAAAACGGTTCGAAAATTTTGGGCAGTTCTTCCGGAGAGATGCCTTTGCCGGTATCGGACACGGAAATGGTCACCTGACCGGTCTGGTTCCTGGAGACCTCGATGGTTAAAGTCCCTTTTGATTCCATGGCGGTGATGGCGTTTTCCGCCAGGTTCAAAACAATCTGGAGCAGGCTGCTGCGGTCACATTCAAATCCGGGTATTGCCGGGATTGGGCCCAACTGAATGGCGATATTCCGGTGCCGGGCGTCGGTCGCCAACAGCGCCAGGACCTGGGAGATCACCTCTTCGATATCCACCGGTTCCACAGAGGGTTCCATGTGCCGGGCAAAATCCAGCAGCTGCCGGGTGATGGTGCCGCACCGCTTTACCGCTTCCAGTACATCTCCGGCCAGGGGCAGAAGCCGCTGATCCGGCCATTTTCCCTTGCCGAGAGTCAGCAGGTCCACGATCAGTCCGGTTTTCTGGTTGATGATTTCCAGAGGGTTGTTGATTTCATGGGCCACGCCTGAGGCCAGCCGGCCGATGGAGGCCAGGCGGTTGGCATGCTCTTCGTGGTGAAGGGCTTCGATGCGCCGGCGCTCCGACGCGTGAATCCGGCCCACCAGAAAGGTGGCCATGCCCATGATGGACAGCAGGATCAGAACAATGCTCACACACAGGAACCAGAGCAGTTTGAGCCGGGGCTTGAGCCAGAGATCCCTGAGCCAGTCCGCCTGGCGCAGCTGAATCAGGGTCAGCGGGGTGCCGGTGATCCTGGCGTATCCGGCCAGGACGGCCGTACCGTCCGGGGCCCGCAGGTCCACAATGCCGTCGGTTCCGGTGAACCGCCCTGAATCCAGGGGGACGGCACCTTCGGCCGAACCGAAATAAAACGAAGCGGTCACCGGTTTTCCGGTATCATCGATGAGAAACAGATCGTTGTCCGGCCCGGTGTTCAAGTGGTGAAACGCTTTCTGCCACAGGGTTTCGGCGCAGGCTGTGGAAGGGTTGTCCGCCATGGCCACCGTCATGATGCCGGCAATGTTGTGAAGGCTGTCGCGCATGCGGGTGTTGGATTCGGTTTCTATGGTGCGCCGGGTCAGGCTGAAATCCACCAGGGTCATGATGATCAAGGGAGAAAGGGCGAGGATCGAGGTGAGTAAAACAATCAATTTCCATTTGCGTTTGAGATTCAACCCGCTGTAATTGCCGGGATCATCCGCGATATCCCAGAATGCGGGCTTGAGTCGCTGCAAGGGAATCATCTCCGGCCGCCACCCGAGTCAAAAAAGGGGTCAAACCCGGCCGGACCGGGTGGGGTCGGCGGGCCGTTTTCAGGGTATTTCCGGATGGCGGCATTCAGTTGATCAATATCCACCGGTTTCTGAAAATAGGCGGATGCGCCCAAGTCCATACAGCGTTTTCGGTCCTGTTCCGACCCGTGTCCGGTGAGAATGATGACGTGGATCAAGGGATGGGTCTGTTTCACCTGCTGCAATACCTGAATTCCGTCCATGCCGGGCATTTTCAGATCGATGATCAGCACCTGGGGCGGATGGGAATTCACCCGTGCCAGGGCCGTTTTTCCGTCGAACACGGCATGGGTATCCATGTCCCGCATCTGGAGCCGTTCGGACAGGGTTTCGACAAAGTCCTGTTCATCATCCACCAGCAGAATTTTCAATCCCATATCAGCGGCTCTTTCCATGGATGGCCCCGGCAGGGCCGGGTATTGCATTCCGGTTTGACATATGCTACCTAACAAAAAATGTCTTTTTCATTATCCTTTAGGTTGAATTTAATTAAAGAACTTAGGTACAAAAGTCAAGGCGAAACATGGAAAACAAGGTGCCTGAAAAGGCGAAGCTGCTGGATAAACTCCGGGCCAACGGATTCAATGTCCCCGATTTCGTGTATGTGTCGGCCCAAAAATTCATTGACGAGGATTTCGATGACCTGAAGGCGTTTCTGGATGTTCACCGGGAAAGTTACAAGGTGATCGCCAGAAGCGCCCATCCCCTGGAATCTGAATACCGGGGCGGCACATTTGATTCACTGGAGACCTATGCGGACGTCGGGGGCATCGTCTATGCCAGAAACCGGATCATCAAACTGGCCAAAACCGCCAAACAACTGTCCATCCGGCGCCAGCAGATTTTCAGCGATGCCCCGCCCATCGACCTGGAACAGATGGGAGTGATCGTGATGCCGTTCATCAATGGATCGTCGGTCATGGCCAAGATGATCCACAACCACTGGGAGTTCGGGTATTGCCGGAACCGGAACCAGAAAGTGCAGACTGAACCCCACATCACCCGGGTCCCCCATGACCGGAGCCTGTTTCAGCTTTCCCGGGCCATCCAGAAAAAACTGGGGTTCAAGTGCGAGATCGAGTACATCATCTCCACGGAAGGCGATATCCACGTGGTCCAGGCCAAGGACATTTCCCGCATCGAAACCCTGGAGGAAAAGCTCAGTGAACGCTCCGTGCGGCTGGACGGGATCCGGCGGATCCGCAAACAGCGCAACTACCGGGAACGGCCGGTGTATGTCATGGACAACAAGGCGTTTTACATTGACCTGATCACCCGATGCGAAGAACTGATTCAGGCCGGTTCCGCCCCGGGGTCCGCCGTCATGGAGGAAATTGTGGACTGTGTGGCCGCCTATCAGGCGGAACTGGAGACCTTTGCCCTCAAGCACCAGCGGTTCGCGGTACTGGGATATGCCATCCATGATTCCGGCGAGTTGTATCAGATTGCCAACCATTATCTGGATGATTATCCGGAACAGCAGAAAAAACTTTCCAAAGCCCTTCACAACAATCTGTACCAGATCGACATTTTCCTGGCCGAAGCTGATACCCTGATCGCCAAGGACAAGTTCCGGGTGAATCTGTGCAGCCATGATGCCTATGGAATAGACACCGTCAGAAATCCTTTGTGGTGCGCGTTCTGGCACGAAGACCGGCACGATGCCGTGGTCAGGGAATTCAAACGGCTCGGCTTCAAGACCGGGGATACCATCGGCATCGATATCGGTGCGGATGATCATCCCATCGTCTACCGCCATTGATCCGGTTCAACGGGAACCCGGTTCAGCCGGGTCTGTTTCAATTTGAAACGGAAATTCTTTCACGCCCTTGACAAGTCTGAAGCTTTCCCATAAGAAAAGCGGAACTTACAGTAAAACTTAATCAAAAAAGGGGTGTGAAAGCCGATGAGTCATTTTTTTGCCGCCATCAGCCTGATCCTGGCCGGCGGGGTGATATCCCTGGTGATTGCCCGCCATCACCTGTTTTCAAGAGCCGTTGCAGCCCTGTTCATCAGTGCCGGGTGCGTGTGGGGACTGGTGGATGCGGTGTCGGCGTTGACAGGGGCCGTCACCCATACCGCATCGTTTCAGTATCTGAATCTGTTTTTTCTGGCCTTTGAAATGGATGCCCTGTCCGCGTTTTTTCTGGCGGTGATTTTTCTGGTGTGCCTGATGGCTGCGGTCTACGGTTTTCATTACACCGCCGATGAAACGTCTTCCGTGAAACCGGCGGTGACCGCGTTTTTCTTTTCCATTCTGGCGGTATCCATGGCCATGGTGGTGACGGCGGCCAACATCATCACGTTTATGCTGTCCTGGGAACTCATGTCTCTGTCCTCGTTTTTCCTGGTGATTCGCGATTATCACAAAAAAGAAAACCGGTATGCCGGGTTCCTGTACTTTGTGTTTTCCCATGTGGGGGCCATGTTCCTTTTTGCCGGGTTTGCGGTGGTGTACACCCATACCGGCAGTTTCGGGTTCACGGATGTGCACACCCTGACCGAAGGGGCCAAAATTCTGGCGTTTATTCTGTTTTTCATCGGGTTCGGGTCCAAAGCCGGAGTGTTCCCCTTTCATGTGTGGCTGCCCCATGCCCACCCGGCCGCTCCCAGTCACATTTCCGCGGTCATGTCCGGGGTGATGATCAAGACAGGCATTTACGGTATCCTGCGCATCTATTCGCTGCTGGAGCTGCTGGCCCCGGTGTTCGGGTACCTGGTGGTGGGGGCCGGGGCCGTGTCCGGGATCCTCGGGGTGGTGTATGCCATGGGCCAGACCGATATCAAGCGGCTTCTGGCATACAGCAGTGTGGAAAACATCGGGATCATCCTCATCGGCACGGGCCTGGGCATGATCGGGGTGGTTTCTAAAAATCCGCTGATGGCGGTGCTGGGATTTTCAGGGGCCCTGTTTCACGTGCTCAACCATGCCCTGTTCAAATCCCTGTTGTTCATGGGGGCCGGCATGGTGGTGCACCGGACCGGGACCCGGTCCATGGATGCCCTGGGCGGTCTGCTCAAGACTATGAAAATCACGGGATTCGCCTTTGTCATCGGGTCGGTTGCCATCTGCGGCCTGCCGCCGTTCAACGGTTTTGCCGGTGAATTTTTCATTTATATGGGCGGGTTCAAGGGGATTGTTCTGGATAACATTCCCTTTGCCTTCAGTGTGGGGGCCATCGTCAGCCTGGCGGTCATCGGCGGTCTGGCCCTGGCCTGTTTCACCCGGGTGCTGGGCATTGTGTTCCAGGGAGAACCCCGGACCGAAGCGGCCCGGAACAAAACCGAATCCGGCACCACCATGCTGACGGCCATGGGTGTGCTGGCGGCAGCCTGTGTGATGATCGGGGTGTTTCCGGGATGGTTTTTCAACCTGTCCGTGTCAGCCGTGAGTGCCTTGAACCTGGGATACGCCCGGATTCCCGTGGCACCGTTTGCACAGATCACCGGCCATATCACCCTGGGGGCGTTCGTGATCCTGGTGCTGGTGCTGATTGTGGCCGGTGTCCGGTCATGGGCCTACCGGGCCAAACCGGTGTCCCGATCCGGTACCTGGGGGTGCGGATTTACTCAGCCCACAGTGAAAATGCAGTACACCGGGGCGTCCTATGCGTTTGAGATGGTGCGGTTTTTCCGGCCGGCCGCCCCCATCGAGGAACGGCATCCCCCGATATCCGGCCGGTTTCCGGCCGTTACCCGGTATGAGAGCCGGGTCCATGACATTGCCGAACGTTTGATGGAACCGGGTGTGGTCCGGCCGGTGCAGTTTCTGTTCGACCGGCTCCGGTGGATCCAGCACGGGGACATCCACCTGTATATCGGGTATATTCTGCTGGCCATCGTGCTGCTGCTGTTTTTCATATAACTTCATCATTCAAGCGGAGAGTGTGCATGTCTGAATCCATTGTGCTCTGGCTGGGTGCCGTTCTGACGGCCCCGTTTTTCTCGGCCGTGATTCTCAAGGTCAAGGCGTTTTTCGGCGGGAAAAAAGGACCGCCGCTGCTGATCAACTATTACACCCTGATCAAGCTGTTCAAAAAAGGATCGGTGTACAGTACCAGCACCACGGCGGTATTCAGGATGGGACCGGTCATCTCCTGCGCCACGGCCCTGGCGGCCCTTCTGTTTCTGCCCATTGCCGGCCGGATGCCGGTGATCTCCTTTAACGGGGATGTGATCCTTGTGCTGTATCTTCTGGGCCTTGGCCGGTTCTTCACCATTGCCGCGGCCATGGATACGGCCTCACCCTTCGAAGGCATGGGCGCGGCCCGGGAAGCCTATTTTCCCATTATCTGCGAGGCCGCCATGTTCATGATTCTGATCTTTTTCTTCCGCATGACCGGGGAACTCTCCTTTGCCGCCTATTTTTCCGGAAACGGCACGCTGGCCCTTTGGCAGACCGCGGGGCCGTCGCTCCTGTTCATCGTGATCGCGTTTTTCATCATTCTTCTGACGGAAAACGCCCGGGTCCCGGTGGATGATCCCGCCACCCACCTGGAGCTGACCATGATCCACGAGGTCATGGTCCTGGATCACAGCGGACCGGATTTCGCTCTTATCGAGCTGGGCGCGTTCTGCAAGCTGTTCTTTTACGGGGCCATCCTGTCCGTACTGATCCTGCCCTTTGACAGCGGGGTCACCGGTATGGGCGGACTCCTTTTTGTCGCCGGGCTGTTTATCGTCTACCTGGTGGTGGGCATCATCGAATCCGTGATTGCCCGGTACCGCATGGACAAGGTCCCCCAGTTCGTTCTGACCTCATTCGCCCTGGCGTTTTTTGCAACCATCATCACCCTGGAGCTGATCCAATGAGCCTCTATACGGTTGACACACTCCTGTCCCTGGTGCTTTTGTCCGTGCTGTTTGCCTTCGGTTCGAGCCGGGTGCCGGCCCTGATCAAGGTCATGGCCTTTCAGGGCATCGTGGTGTCCATCATTCCGTTTTTCATCACCCCGGATATGGAGACCGGTGCGGTCATCTTCACCCTGGTCACCCTGGTGATCCGGGGGGCCGTCATTCCCTTGAGTCTGCATATCGCCATCAAGAAAGTGGCCATCCAGCGGGAGGTGTCCCCGATTGTGGGATACCATGCCTCCCTGTTCTGCGGGCTGGGCCTGATTGTGGCGGCGACGGTGATTTCCCGGTACCTGAACATTCCGGCCATCAGTGATTCGGCCCTGCTGTTTCCGGCGGCCGTCTCGCTGCTGGTGACCGGCATGTTCCTGCTCATGGCCAGAAGAAACGCCATTGCCATGGTGATCGGGTATATCATGCTGGAAAACGGGATCTACCTGACCGGTACCACGTTTTCCACCCAGGCGAGACATATCGTGGAATTCGGCATCCTTCTGGACGTGCTGGCCGGTGTCATGATCATGGCCATCATCCTCCAGAACATCAAGCAGACCTTTGATGATGTGGATACCTCGCTTCTGAGAACCCTGAAAGAATAGGAACGGCCCCATGGTTGAACTGGTTTTTGTCACCCCGTTTGTCACCGGCCTGCTGGCCTTTGTCCTGCCCAGAGCACTGAGCCGGCAGCTGCTGGTATTCACCGGTGCCGTCCACCTGGTGCTGTCGCTGCTGCTGTGGAAAAACAGCCCCCAGGCTTTTTTTGCCGAATATTTTGCCGTGACCCCCGAAGGGCTGCTGTCGCTTCTGGTGATCTCGCTGCTGTTTTTTCTGATCAGCATTTACACCACCGGATATCTGGCGGCCCACCAGCTGAAATCGGAAAACGTGTTTACCGGGTTCATGCTGCTGTTTTTGTCCACCATGACCATGGTGACCCTGTCGGACCACATCATGGTGCTGTGGATCGCCATCGAGGCCACGACGCTTGCCAGCGCGCCCCTGATCTACACCCACCGGTCCGGGGCGTCCCTGGAAGCCACCTGGAAATACGTGCTCATCTGTTCGGTGGGCATTGCAATGGCCCTTTTGGGATCGTTGTTTCTCACGCTGTCCATGGAACTTGGGGGCGTGACCGCGGCCCTGTCCTTCTCGGCCTTGTCACCGGTGGCAGAGCACCTGGATCCGGTATGGCTCAAGGCGGGATTCATCTTCATCGTGGTGGGATACGGCACCAAGATGGGGCTGGCCCCCATGCACACCTGGCTGCCCGATGCCCACAGCGAGGCGCCCAGCCCGGCCTCGGCCCTGTTGTCCGGCGTACTTCTGAACTGCGCCTACTTAGGCATCTTCAAGACCAACAAGGTCATGGTGGCTGCGGGGTTAGGGGATTTTTCCGGCACCATCCTGATCGTGTTCGGGCTTCTGTCCATTGTGGCGGCCGCCACCTATATCCTGAAACAGACCGAGTATAAGCGGATGCTGGCCTACTCCAGCATCGAGAACATGGGGATCATCGCTCTGGGCACCGGCATCGGGGGGCTGGGGGTATACGGGGCCGTGATCTGCATGATTCACCACAGCCTGATCAAGTCGTCCCTGTTTCTGTCATCCGGCAACATCCTGATGGGATACAAGGACCGGCTCATTGCCAATACCGGGCAGATGGCAAAAAAGATGCCCGGAACCTTTGTGGCTTTCTTTGCCGGGTTTGCCGGCATCTCCGGATTTCCCCCTTTCGGGATCTTCATCGGGGAGCTGTTCATCATCATGGCGGCGTTCAGGACCGGTCATTATGTGGCGGCGGTCATCTTCATCTTCAGCCTGTGCGTGATCTTTGCCGGATTTGCCAGACAGGTCATGGCCATCTGCTTTGACACCCCGGCGGAAAACGTCAGCGGCCCGACTTCTGAGGATGATGGCAAAGAAATGCCGTTCAGGGAAACGCCCGGCATGGTGTGGCCCCAGTATGTGCTGCTCCTGACCTCTTTGATTCTGTGCTTTTTTATTCCGGATGCCCTGTATCAGACCATTGTCGATGCCGTGCATGCCATTGGTGGAGGACTGCAATGACATTGTTTTTACCCATTTCCAACGGCGGGCGGATCCCGAGGGCCGAGATTCCCCATCTGCCCTTTGACACGTTCCGTGAAGAGGCCCTGGACATCGTGAAAAACGGGGGCAAGGTGGTGCAGTTTTTCGCCTATGAAGACCAGGGAGAACTGAAGTTTCTGGCGGTGCTGCGGACGGACCGGCTTTTGGCGGCCGGATGTGACGCGCCGGAGTCCTGGCCGTCTCTGACCTGTGAGTGTGAACCGTTTCACCTATTTGAAAGAGAAATGGCCGAACAGTTCGGGATCCGTCCGGAAGGGCATCCCTGGCTGAAGATGGTGCGGTACCATGAAAATTTCAGAGGCGCCGCAGACCAGTTCGGCAACGACTACACCAAAGATATTCCGGGCAGCTACGACTACTATCAGGTGACGGGGGACGACATCCATGAGGTGGCGGTGGGACCGGTGCATGCCGGCGTGATCGAGCCCGGCCATTTCCGGTTCAACTGCATCGGGGAACGGGTCCTGCACCTGGAGATCCAGCTGGGGTACCAGCACCGGGGCGTGGAAACCCTTCTGAAGACTGTGGCCCCCAAGCGCCTGCCGTTGCTGGCGGAAAACATGGCCGGGGATACCACCATCGGACACGGGCTGTGCATGGCCCAGGCCGTGGAAGCCCTGGCAGGGCTTTCCGTGGACGACGGGGGAAAAATTATCCGCACCATCGCCCTGGAACTGGAACGCCTGGCCAACCATATCGGGGACCTGGGTGCCTTGTGCATGGATGTGGCGTTTCTGCCGCCGGCCAACTATTTCGGCCGGATCCGGGGGGATTTTCTGAACCTGTCCCTGCTCCTGTGCGGGAACCGGTTCGGCAAGGGCCTGGTTCGGCCCGGCGGGGTGCGGTTCGATTTGAACGATGAGGTCCGCAATACCCTGAACGAGAGGATCAAGGAACTCAGACCTCAGGTGGAACATGTGCTGGATCTGATATTCGGGGCCTCCACGGTCCGGGCCCGGTTCGAAGGATGCGGCCGGGTGAGCGCCGAAGATGCCGCTCACCTGGGGCTGGTGGGGCCGGCCGGCCGGGCCAGCGGGCTTGCCTATGATGTGCGGCGCTGGTTTCCCACCGAGCATTACGCTTATCTCAAGGTGCCGGAAAACCCCAAACCGTCCGGGGATGTCTATGCAAGGGCACTGGTGAGGCGGGACGAGGTGCTCCAGTCCCTGGAGATGATCCAGTCGCTCATCGACCGGCCCGTGACCACCCGCGTGGTGGACGGCACTATTCCGGCCCTGCCGCCGGACAGCCTGAGTGTCACGCTTAATGAAGCCTGGAGAGGGGAGGTGTCCCATGCCCTGCTCACCGACGGGGCAGGGGGCATTCTGCGGTACAAGGTCAAGGACCCGTCCTTTCACAACTGGAACGGACTGGCCATGGCGCTGCGGGACACGGGGATTTCAGATTTCCCTTTGAACAACAAGAGCTTCAACCTGTCCTACTGCGGGTTTGACCTGTAATGATCCAAAAGGCCGGCCACAGTGTTGCCGGCCGGATACTGGTGATGGGTTTTTTGGAATTTACCGAATAAAGAGAGTTTGCCACCATGCTCAGCGTATTGAAAAACCGGTTTGAACAAGGCTATCGCACCTGTAACTATCCCAAGGAAAAGCCTGCGGTGTTTCCCCGGTACCGGGGACGGCCCGATATCAATAAGGATGCGGATCCATCCGTGGTCCAGGCCTGCGCCGATGCCTGTCCCCAGGATGCCATTGATGCGACCGCTAAAACCATCGACATGGGACGGTGCGTGTTCTGCGGTACCTGTGAGCGGATTTCGGAAAAGACGTTTGTCTCTTTTACCGGAGATTTCGAGATTGCTGCGGCAGCCCGGTCGGATCTGATTTTCGGCGGGACCCTGCCGGATCTGGCCCGGCATTCCAAACAGCATTTCAAGAAACTGTTCGGCCGGTCCCTGCAGCTGCGCCAGGTGTCGGCGGCCGGGTGCAACGCGTGTGAAGCCGATCTGAACGTGCTTGCCACCCCGTTTTTCGACCTGGCCCGGTTCGGCATCAATTTTGTGGCCTCCCCGCGCCATGCTGACGCCATTGTGGTCACCGGCCCGGTGTCCAGGAACATGAAAACCGCATTGCTTCAGACCTATGAAGCGGTCCCTGAACCCCGGGTGGTGATTGCCGTGGGCAGCTGTACCATCATGGGCGGGCCGTTTTACGGCAGCCCGGAAGTGGCGCCGGGGCTGGAAAGCATCCTTCCCGTGGACCTGTTCATTCCCGGGTGCCCGCCCCATCCGCTGACCAACCTCCACGGCCTGCTGACGTTTTTCAAATAATCCATTGTATCATTCCAGGGATTTCAGTTTTTCCTGGAAAAGCATTTCCATCTGGGTGTTGGTTCGGACCTGGTGCATAATGCGGTTGTAGGTTTCAAAATCCAGGCCTGCATTTTCAGCGGCCCGGACCATGTTTTCATTGGCTTTGAGCTGCAGTTCCCGGCGTTCGTCCATGTTTTCCGTCTGCTGCACTGATTGCTGCAGATCCAGGTTGATCCGGGCAATGGCCTTGTGGGCGGTTGCCGCTTTTTCCAGGTCCTGCTCACTGATGGGCGGAAAAGAGGTATCCATGCCGCCGGTATCATCCATCTGCTGGGCCGGGCTCTGGGGCATCGTGGGTGTGGACTGATCAGGGGGAGTGCCGGAATCACACCCTGACAACCCGGTCACTGCGGTTGCCGTCAGCATCAAAAGGATCAGTGAGATGGATAGGTCACGAATACGAATCATAAATCATTCCTCCTTGAACTGGATCGTGCTATTGAAACGTTTCGATTTTTTCAATGAACGTTTCTCTGAGCTGCTCATCTGACTGGACCTGTGCCATGATATGGTTGAATGTGTCCACATCCAGGCCGGTCTGCTCGATGGCGAGAATCAGCTGCTCGTTGGCCTGAGTCTGAAGCTGCTGCCGTTCCTTCTGGTCCTCGGTCTGCTGAACCGACTGTTGAAACTCCCCTCGGATTGTCTGCATCTGTGCATAGGCCCGGGCCGCGTTGTCCAGGTCCGCATCGGAGATTTCCTGCTGGGCTTCGGCGGCCTGACCCGGGGTTTCCTGGGCTGCGGCCGGAAGGACCATGGCAGTCAAAAAGGTGATGGCGGCAATAAAAATGATGAGTGAAAAACGGTTGAAAAATGTCATTGAATACTCCTTGTTAACGTGTAAATGGTTTCCCATGGGTCCCATGGGACCGTGGTTTTCCCGACGGTCCGGACATCAGGCCGTCGTTGAAAAACCGATACAGCCAGAACCATGCCACCGGGTAATAAAATTTTTTCCACATACTGGTATCTGTTTTTATCTGTCTGAAATAAGAACAAAAAATTTAATTATTGATCTTTCACAATAATCTGCAGCTTCAATTCTGCACAAAGTGACAGTGGGTAAATGTGTTGTATCTAAATGACACATGTGTTATTTAAGACAGACAAATTTCACACCCGTCAGGAGACCACATATGCCCGCGATAACCTTATTTCCGAAATACATTGATTCCAAAACCGCTTTGCTGGTTTACGTGATGCTGCCCATGGTGATCACGCTGGGGGTTTTCGGATATGTGGCGCTCAATTCCATTGAAAAGCAGGTGGAAAAACAGATGCAGACGGATCTGGAACTGGTGGCCCGTGCGGTTCAGATGCCGCTGAGTTATGCGCTGGAAAAAGACCGCATGGGCAGCATGCAGCAGTCCTTGGAATCGGTTTTTTCCATTGGACGGGTTTACAGCGCCAATGTGTATGATCGCCGGGGAAAACGGATTTTGAACCTGGGCCTGGCCGAGCCGGACGATCAGCGGAAAAAGTTCACAGAACTCGCGGCGGAAGGGCAAAAACGCGGTGAATACGAGCAGATCGCCGGGCGGCCGGTGTATTCCTATTTTGTACCGCTGACCGATACCGGGGGGCAGATCAACGGCCTGCTCCAACTGACCCGGAAAGAAAGTGAATTCATTGAAAACTTTCATGCCTTGCGGATTCATGCGGCACTGTTGCTGACCGTGCTTCTGACGCTGCTTTCCGGTGTGGTGTTGTTCGGGCATCATCGGGCCGTCGGCGTTCACTTGAGACGTCTGATGGACAGCATGACCCGCATTGCCGAAGGAGATCACCGGCATCGATTCAGATTCAGCGGTCCCAGGGAGATCATTGTTCTGGGAAAAACGTTCAACCACATGCTGGACCGCATGGAAAAGGCTCAAAAAACCATTCTGGCGCACCGTAAAAAACAGGATGAACTGGAACACCAGGTGCGCCGGAATGAAAAACTGGCGGCCCTGGGCCGGTTTGCCGCAGGCACGGCCCATGAGCTGGGGACCCCTTTGAGCACCATCGGGGGGAGGGCCCAGCGGGCCCTTCGGGACAGAAACCTTCCGGAACATCTGATTCAGGTGTTTGAAACCATCCGGAACGAAGTGGGCCGCATGGAGTATATCATCAAGCAGCTGCTGGATTTCAGCCGCAGGAATCCGTTGCGGCGTGGGCCTGCGGATGTGTCCCGGCTGATGGAATCTGCTGTGTCGGCTGTCCGGGAGGAGGCCCTGACAAACCGGTCCCATATTCACTGCCGTCTACCCGAAATCCGGACGATGGTCTTTGTGGACGCCATCCGCATCCAGCAGGCATTGATCAATTTATTGAAAAATGCCGTGCAGACCACCCCGGGTGCCACGGTATGGCTGACCTGCGCCTGTGAGAACGGTCAGATCATCTTTCATGTGGAGGATGACGGGCCGGGAGTGACACCGGAGAACCGGACCCGAATCTTTGATCCGTTTTTTACCACCAAATCGGTGGGCAAAGGCACCGGCCTGGGATTGTCCGTGGTGCATGCCGCTGCCCGGGAACATGGCGGAAAGGTGTCATTGACCGACAGCCGGAATGGCGGGGCCTGTTTCATTCTGCAGATCCCCTGTGAAGAACCGGAATCAAACAACCAGGAAAAGGGGGACGTATGAAACAGTCCAAGACCGGTTGGAAAAAAGCCGTATGGGTCATCGAGGATGATCAGGCCCTGGGCAGCCTGTTGTGTGAAGAAATTCAGGATTCCGGCCTGACTGCCCGGTGGATGCCGGATGCGGAAAAAGCGGTTGAGGCAGTGAAAATCACGGTGCCGGATCTGATCGTATGTGATCTGAAGCTGCCGGGGATGGACGGGCTTGCGTTCTTGAAAACCGTGCGGGATCTGACCCTGGAATTTCCTCCGGGATTTCTGATGATCACGGCATTTGGAACCATTTCCCGTGCAGTGGAAGCGTTGAAGGCCGGGGCGGATGATTTTCTGGCCAAACCCCTGGACCTGGAACATTTCATCCTGTCTGTGACACGCATCCTGGAAAGAAGGCAACTGTCTGAAACCGTCAGCCGGATGCGCGGGTTTCTTTCCGCTGACGGGTTTCACGGCATCTACGGTCAGAGCCGAACCATGCGGTATCTGTTCGACCAGATCCGGCAGGTGGCAAAAGCCAGAGGCCCGGTGCTGATACTGGGGGAAAGTGGAACCGGAAAAGAACTGGTGGCCGGGGCCGTGCACAATGAAAGCGACCGGGCCGACGCCCCTTTTGTGCCGGTCAACTGTGCCGGTATCCCCGAAAACCTCATGGAAACCGAATTGTTCGGCCATGCCAGGGGGGCATTTACCGGTGCCGGCAAGAGCCGGCAGGGGATTTTTGTGGAAGCACGGGGCGGGTCTCTGCTGCTGGACGAGATTTCGGAAATGCCCTTGTTTCTCCAGGCCAAACTGCTGCGGGTCCTTCAGGACGGCAAGCTTCGCCGGGTGGGGGAGAATACCGAAGATCAGGTGGATGTCCGTATTCTGGCCGCCACCCACAGAGATATCGATCACGAGGTTCAAAACGGCACGTTCCGGGAGGACCTTTTTTTCCGTCTGGAAACATTTACACTCAGGGTGCCGCCGTTGCGGGAACGCGGTCAAGACATCGAACTGCTGGCGGACCGGTTTCTGCGGCAGTTTTCTCTGGGGCAGGGAAAGACTTTGAAAGGATTCTCCCCCCGGGCCCTGGACCTGATTTCACAATACCCGTTTCCCGGAAATGTCAGAGAACTCCGCAACGCCGTGGAACGGGGAGTGACATTTACCACCGGAGACCGGGTCCGGGCGGCCCATCTGCCAGCGCGTATCAGAAACCAGTCTTCAATCAGCCATTCGCTTTCCGCGCCGGATCAGGCATTCACATTTCCGGAAAATGACATGGCTCTGCCGCCTTTGGCGGAAATCGAACGCCGGTATATTGAACATGTCCTGGCCCGGACGGGGGGGAACAAACGGCGGGCCGCGGCCCTCCTGGGGATCGGCCGGCGAACCCTTTACCGCCGGCTGGGCAATGAGATGCCGGGTGCAGCCGGCAGGTCCGGCACATAAGGTTTCGATATTCCTTGTCGCCAGGTTTTTTTTCATGATATAGATATCGGAATGTATATGTCATGCTACATAAACAGGCATGAAATCTCAAGATTCTTTAAAAATGAAAGGCACGACAATGAATCAGTTACAGCAATTGGCCGACCGAATCATCAGCCGTGTGAACGTGAACCTGGATGAGTTTGGATTTGATACCGAACCGTTTGTGACCCATGCCCTGGATCATGAAAAAATGCTCAAATTCTATGCGTTTTACGGCATCACCTCCCAGCATCCCATCTATTTTCATTTCAGAAACTCCAACATTGCCGGCAGTTATTTTCTTGGCAAATGCTATGTGGGCAGATCCGCCATTTATAAAAGCGATGTTCGGGGGGACGAGCTCAAACGCGAAGGCGACAACATCCGGTGCGCCAAGGCCATCCCTCTTGTGGAAGACGAGATGATCACCATCCGGGACAGCCTGTTGTACAAAACGCTTGTGCACAGCAACTCCCATAACCCGGAGAGTCCTGAAGAGTTCGGCATCCGGAACACCATTTCCACGCATTATGTCAATATCCACGGCTCCACTCTGGAGGGGTGTTTTTTAGGTCCCTTTGCCACGGTGGATCTGATGAACCTGCATTCGTGCATTGTGGGGGAATTTTCCTATGTCCAGATGGGAGAGCTCTTTCACCGCAAGATCGATCCAGGCACCATCTGGATCCGGAGTCAGAATTTCGAGTTCAAATTCAAGTTCGATAAACAGGCACTGGATTATTTTGTGGGGATCAATGACCAGCATCAGCCCCGGGGTATCATGTATGATTTTGTCAAGGAAAGGGAGGAATCCTATGAAAAACTCTTTGATGTCATGAACCTGGAGCCTTTCCAGGCACCGGACACGTCCGCCGTGAACCGGTATGCCGTGATCCTGGGGAAAACCCGGATCGGTAATAATGTCCTGGTGTCCCAGCGGGCATTTCTGCAAGATGCGGATATGGGGGACGGTTCCAACGCTCAGGAAAATACTTATATCATTCATTCCCGCCTGGCCGGCATGTGTATCACGGCCCATGGCGGCAAGATCATTCATGCGGATGTGGGGCAGGGGTGTTTTGTGGGGTTCAACGCGTTTCTGAACGGCAAGGAAACCGCCCGCATCCATTTGGGGGAAGGGTGTATCGTGATGCCCCACACCATCATGGACCCGGAATACCCCATTCATATTCCGGATGATCATCTGATATGGGGATTGATCCGGACCCAGGAAGATGTCAAGGAGCATACCATTGCCCTGGATGATCTGGCAGAGGTGCGGGACAGCCTGACCATCGGAAAAATGACATTTTCCGGCAAAGGTTCGGTCTTTATCGAGGCGTTCAAAAACCGGCTCCACCATATTCTGATGCTCAACGGTGCATTATATAAAGATGGGGAAAAAAGAGGGCATGCCCAGGATGACCAGCATATTTCGTTCAACATCATCCAGCCCTACCGCACCGGGGAACGAAAAGGCCTGTATCCGTCCATCCGGATCAAACCCTGACCCTCCTGCAGGGCCTGATCCTGAAAGGTGTTCCGGCCCCGGCCGCCCCAAAGGGGGCTGGCCGGGGCCGGAACGTTACAAAAGCGTCAGGTCCCAGTTCCACAATCCCGGCCGGTTCTTGAGAAACGCCCCTTTGGGAATCGGCTCCTCCATCGTGACAAAACAGGTGTATCCTGCCTGTTCCAGCGTTTTACGATGGGGCGTCAGGTCCAGGGGCCAGTTGGGATAAATATAATTCAGGTCATTGGACCGGGTGACCCAGGCCCCTTCTTTTTTGGGGCTCAAGAAAAAATCCCCGGGAGACAGTTTCGGCGAAAGGGTGCGGGAAACCACCAGGGGCCAGTTTCCCTGGATAACGATCCCCAGGGGAAGCACGGACGATTCCGGCAGGGACAACAGATTTTTTTTGTCCAGCTCCGGTGAAACGACCACACCGCTGAATCCAAGATTTTTAAGCTCCTGGACGGCCAGGGTGTTGGTGATGTTGCAGAAAGGTCCGGCCCACAGGTTCAATCGGGCCGGGTGGTCGAACAGGCCGATCTGCCATACCGCGTTGAGAACAAAGTGGCGGGCCCCTTTTTTAAGGGCTGTGGCGATATACTGGCGGCACATGGGTTCTTCTTCCGGAAAAATGGAGGGGTCCAGCCACAGCCAGGTGGATTTGTCCGGACGGGTGCTGTAACGGCTGCCGGAGATCCAGATGCCGGATGCCTCCGTCTTGTTTCGCGCCCCCTGCAATCTCCGGGACACCCGTATATCAATGATCCGGTCCCGCATCCGGGATGACCGGTGTGTGTGGGACGGTTTTATGTCCGGGTTGACCGCTGCCGCCGGGACGGGGCGTACCAAAGTCCGTTCCATGCCTGTGAGTTCTGCTTCCAGTTCTTCAAGATGCTGTGTCAGTTCGTCTGTCCGGCGGTCGATCAGATGAACCGGGGTCCCTTTTTTCACTTTGTGGTGCATCGAACGGGGCAGGGCGAATTTCCCTTTTTTGGGAACGCTCCGGGTGACTTTGTGAATAAAGTGAGCGGTATCTTCTTCATTGCCGATGCGCAGCAGATCCTGAGGAAACAGTGCTTCTCTGGTGTTGAAAAAAGGGACCGCCGGGTTATTGGTTCGGCCCAGAAACAGGCCGGATCCGGTGTCGTCCTGATGGTCCAGGGGATTTTGTGTCCGATGGGACAGCAGGTTGTAGTGGGTGTACGGCCGTCCCATGGCATGGTCCAGATACACCAGGGCCTGTTTTTTCTCAGACGGATGGTCCCTGAGCAGCTGAAACGCCTTGACCGTGTAAAACACGTAATGGGGACTTTTCTTCCGGCCTTCGATCTTCCAGAAGGTGACCTGGGGAATTTCCTTGAGCACTTTGGCCAGCACGTCCGCGGAAAAATCCAGGCAGGAAAAATACCGGTGTTTTTCACTTTTCATCCGGTACATGCGCCGGCAGGGCTGGACACACCGGCCCCGCAAAGCGCTTTTACCGCCGAACCAGGAACTCCAGTAACACCGCCCGGAGATGCCGTAACACAATGCCCCGTGAACAAACGCTTCCAGGGCCATGCCGTCAGGGGTCCGGGCCGCCATGGCCCGGATGTCGTCCAATGAAAATTCCCTGGGCAGCACCACCTGGGAGAAACCGGCACTGCGTGCCGATGCCAGGCCGGCGGGTGAGGACAGATTGCCCAGGGTGGAAAGGTGCAGGTCCCGGGTGATCCCTGCCTGTCTGACCAGCGGGATCACGGCCGGATCCTGGACGATCAATGCATCAAACGCCACATACCGGTTCAGTTTGGCGAGAAGGCGGAACGCTTTTTCGGTTTCCGATTCCTTGATCAGGGTGTTGAAGGCAATATGCACCTGAATCTGACGGGACCTGGCCAGCCGGGCCAGCCGGGCCAGCTCCTCGATGCTGAAATTGGCGGCTTCCATCCGGGCGGAAAACAGCTTCAGCCCGCAGTAAATAGCATCCGCGCCTGCGGCGACCGCTGCCAGAAAGGTGGTTGTGTCACCGGCCGGAGCCAGGATTTTAGGGGTATGGGAAGGCATGGTTTCCTTTGTTATATTTAAAATTAATTAATTGTACAGTATTGCAATTTTGTTGGATTTTGTCAAAATATGGGCATGAAAATCAATCATGTCCCGTTTCTGAAAAAAGGAGATTGTGTGGGGGTGGCCGCCCCGGGGGCCCGGTTTGAAAAAAACCGGCTGGATCAGGGAATCGCGTGCCTGAAGTCCCTGGGTTTCGGTGTGAAGGTGCCGGCTGAGATCTTTGATCAGAAACGGTATCTGGCAGGAAATGATCGGTGCCGGGCCGAAGTGATCCACGATCTGGCGGCCGACCCGGACATCAAGGGGATCATTTGTGCCAGAGGCGGTTTCGGGGCGATGAGAATGCTTTCCCATCTGGACTGGCACCTGATTGAAACCCATCCCAAACTGTTTGTGGGATTTTCCGATGCCACGGCGTTGCTGATCCCTGTGATGCAGCGGGCAAGAACCGGTGTGGTTCACGGCCCCAATCTGGTGTCCCTGGCCGAAGCCGATCCTGTCACCCGGGCCGCTTTTCTGGATGCGGTGACCGGACGGGTGACCGGGGTTTCGATAGACCGGGGGGGCTGTGTGGCACCGGGCCGGGCCGAAGGCATCCTGGCGGGCGGCAATCTGGCCACGTTGACGCATCTGCTGGGAACGGAATTCGCACCGGATTTTTCTGAGAGTGTGGTGTTTCTGGAAGATGTGGGAGAACCGGCCTACAAGATCGACCGCATGCTGACCCAGATGAAACTGGCCGGCGTGTTTACCCGGGTCCGGGGGGTGATCACCGGTACATTTGAACGGTGCGACCATCCCGAATACCTGCCGGAGATTTTTGGCGAGATTTTCGGGGAATATCAGGTGCCGGTAGTGATGGGCCTGGATGCGGGCCATGGTGCCGTGAATCTGTCCCTGCCCATGGGCTGTCCGGTCCTTCTGGATACGGATCTCATGACCCTGCAGTGGCAAAAAGAGATGAAACGGACATGAGATCGGATCCCGTGACCCGTCTGATGGCACAGGGAATTCAGGACCGGGTTTTTCCAGGGGCTGTGCTGCTGTGTGCCAGGCGGGATGAGATTCTGTATCACCGGTCCTTCGGGGTGAGGGACCTTAGGACGGGACAACCGGTGAAAACCGATGCCGTGTTTGATCTGGCCTCGCTCACCAAACCGCTGGCCACGGCCGTGGCCATGATGATCCTGGTGCAGACACGGCAGCTGGATCTCACGGTCTGCCTCAAAGACCTGCTGCCGGTCACCGCCGGAACCCCCAAGGCAGAAATCACCCTGGACATGCTGCTGCGCCATACGTCCGGTCTGCCGGCCCATCGGGAATATTTCCGACAGGCGGCCGGTCAACCGGATCCGCTCCAGGTCCTGGACCGCCTGGTTCTGGCCGAGCCGCTGGCATCACGGCCGGGCGTCAATCAAGTATACAGCGACCTGGGGTACATGCTGCTGGACAGGGTGATCCGGGAGGTTACACAAACCCGGCTGGACCGGTTTGTCCGGACTTATGTGTATCGGCCGCTGGGAATCGATGACCTGTTTTTCATCGATCCGGACGTTCCACCGGCACCGGAAGTGCGGTCCAGACTGGTCTCCACTCAAGACTGCCCCTGGCGCGGACGGGTCCTCACAGGAGAGGTGGACGATGAAAATGCCTGGGTCTCCGGCGGGATTCAGGGGCATGCCGGACTTTTTGGAACCGCTTCCGCAGTCCACCGCCTTTGTCTGGAGATCCTGCAGGCCATAAAACCGCATTTTCCTATGGTGCTGAATCCGGCAGTGGCTGACGTATTCATCGAAAAATATCCGGGCCATACCCTGGTGGCCGGGTTTGATACCCCGTCCCGCACAGGATCGTCCGCGGGCCGGTATGTGTCCCCCGGAACCGTGGGGCACCTGGGGTTCACCGGAACTTCCTTCTGGATCGATCCGGATAACGGGGCCATTGTTGTGCTGTTGACCAACCGGGTCCATCCGTCCCGTTTAAATCGCAAAATAACGAAATTCAGGTCCATTGTTCATGATGAGGCTGCCCGCTGTCTTTTCAGGTGACCATCAAGGAACAATCTGCAATGATATCAGACTTTATTCTTGTCAAAGACCGTTAATTTTGTTAGCAACTACCATTCAGGTGAGCAGATCAATTCCTGGACCCAATTGAAAAACTTAACAGGACAAACGAGGTAAAATGAACTTTATTACGGATTCGCTGCTTGGCGCTTTTTCAAATGACCTGGCCATCGATCTTGGAACGGCCAACACTCTTGTGTATGTCAAAGGAAAAGGAATTGTATTGAGTGAACCATCCGTGGTGGCGGTGAGGACCGATGCCCGGGCCAAGAACAAGGTCCTGGCGGTGGGCATGGAAGCCAAACGGATGCTGGGCCGGACACCGGGCAACATTGTGGCCATCCGGCCCATGCGGGACGGGGTGATTGCGGATTTTGAAGTGACCGAAGCCATGCTCAAGCATTTCATTCGAAAGGTTCATAACAACCGGAAAGCCATGGTCCGGCCCCGGATCATCATTGCGGTGCCCTCAGGGATCACCCAGGTGGAAAAACGGGCCGTCCGGGAATCGGCGGAATCCGCCGGCGCCAGAGAAGTCTTTCTGATCGAGGAACCCATGGCCGCGGCCATCGGCGCGGGCCTTCCCATCACCGAACCCACCTGTAACATGGTGGTGGACATCGGCGGCGGCACCACCGAGGTGGCGGTCATTTCCCTGGCCGGCATTGTCTATACCCGGTCTCTGCGGGTGGCTGGCGATAAAATGGATGCCTCCATCAGCCAGCACATCAAGCGTAAATACAATCTGCTTATCGGTGAACGCACTGCGGAAATCATCAAAACCACCATCGGTAACGCATACCCGGATCCGGAAAATCTTGAGACCATCGAGGTCAAGGGCCGGGATCTGGTCTCCGGAATCCCCAAGATTCTAGCCATCGATTCGGAAGAAGTCCGCATGGCCATATCCGAACAGATCGAGGCCATTGTGGAAACCGTTCGGATCGCCCTGGAACAGACGCCGCCGGAACTGGCCGCCGATATTGTGGATTCGGGGATTGTTCTGACCGGCGGGGGGGCGCTGTTGAAGAACCTGGACAAACTGCTCAGGGAAAAAAGCGGGCTGCCCATAGTAGTGGCGGACGATCCCCTTTCGACCGTGGCGCTGGGATGCGGAAAAGCGCTGGACAGTATTGATATCCTTACCGAAGTGGTGATCGACTGAGTGCATGTTTTCCCGTAGAATGTTAATTGCCGTGGGAGTGGGGCTGTTTGTCGCGATCAATCTGATCGTGATCAGCATGACCAGCCGGCAGAGCTTTCAGGTGCAGGGTCCGGAACAGTTTCTGATCACGTTGACGGCACCCTTTCAACTGGCGGTTCAGCGATCCATGTTTTTTGTGTCGTCTGCCTGGAAAAATTATTTTGCCTGTGTTTCGGCGGCGCGGGAGAACGCGGATTTAAAAGAGCAGTTGGCCCGTGCCGCACAAATAGAAAACCAGAACCGGGAATTGGCCCTGGAAAATGCCCGACTGAAGAAATTCGTGGCGTTCACGTCTTCGGCATCCGGAACCTATGTGGCGGCACGGGTCATTGCACGGGATCCGTCTCCATGGTTCCAAACCCTGATGATCGATAAGGGGGAGCGGCACGGTCTGAAAAAAAATGCACCTATACTGGTTCCCGAGGGAATTGTAGGGCAGATTATAAAAGTGTCGCCTGATTTTTCCAGGGTGCTGCTTATTACGGACCGGAATTCCGCTGTGGATGCCCTGGTTCAAAACACGCGGGCCAGGGGGATTGTCAAGGGAGGCTCTGAAAACAGATGCATGTTTGTTTATGCCTTGCGCAAGGAAGCCATCCATCCCGGCGAAATTATCGTGACTTCCGGTCTGGATCAGGTTTTTCCCAAGGGATTGAAAATAGGAACCGTAGTGGATGTTGAAAAGGATCATTCCCGGCTGTTTCAGGATATCTTTGTTCAGACCAGTGTGGATTTTGATACATTGGAAGAGGTGTTGGTATATAAACAATGAAATGGCTTTTTGCGGGATTCACCGGCCTTTTTCTTGTTGTGTTTCAAACCGTGCTGCTTCCCAGTCTCCCGGGAGGGCTGTATTGTTTTGATCTGACCATCATTCTGATCGTCTTTATCAGTCTTCATTTTTCCCATTATATGACCGTTGTGGTCATCGCCGGAATCGGGGGCATCATGGACAGTCTGTCGGGCGCTCCTTTTTTTCTCTATACGTTTTCTTATATCTGGGTTTTTCTGATTGTTGGTCTGGCCCGGCAATTTGTCTTTCAGACCAGTACGTTGTTTGTGATGGTTATCAGCCTGCTGTCGATGACGGTTCAGCAGGGGATCTTTCTTTTTTCAGTGTTTTCCCGCCAGGATTATACAGGGTTCGGCGCGATGGAGATCTCTTTGATGCTCCGGCAGGTGGGATGGGGCACGGTGATGATTCCGCTGGGAGTCTGGATGATTGCCGCGGGAAACCGGCGATGGCAGGCCATGATACAGCGAATGATCAAAAACCGGGAACAGAAAAGAAACCAGGCCCATGGTTGAACTGCACAGAAGCAAAGAGCGGGACTGGATGAAACAGCGGGTGATGATCGCCAGCCTTTGTGTGTTGATTGTGTTTTTGATACTGTTTCTCCGCCTGGTTTATCTTCAGATCATCAAAGGCGAAGAGTATCGCCGGCTGTCGGAAACCAATTGCGTACGCCTGAAAAGTATCAAACCTTCCCGCGGACTGATTTTTGATCGGCACGGGGAACTGCTGGTGGACAACCGGCCGGCGTTCGATCTGGTGATCGTACTGGAGGACGCGGGTTCCGTGCCGGATACCATCTCCTTGTTGTCTTCCCTGATCGATGAACCTTACGTCGATTTGATGGATCAAATTCAGAAAACCAAAGATTCCGCCGTGTACAAGCCCATTTCTTTGATAAAAGATATTTCCAGGGATCAGCTGGCCGTCGTGGAAGCCCACAAGTTTGATCTGCCCGGGATTTACGTTGAAACGGAACACACCCGCCATTATATCCATCCTGAAACCGCCTCTCACCTGCTGGGATATCTGGGAGAGGTGAATAAAAAAGAGCTGGAAAGCGGTCTGTTCCCGCATGTCAGGGCCGGAGATCAGATCGGTCGGTATGGGGTGGAAAAAAGTTTTGAAACCCATCTCCAGGGCCGGCGGGGGGGACGTCAAGTAGAGGTGGATGCAAACGGAAGGGTGGTCCAGGTGCTGAAAACCGTTGATCCGGTTCCGGGCCACAATCTTCATCTGACTCTGGATCTGCCACTGCAAAAACTGGCCGAAGACCTGCTCAAAGATCAGGATGGCGCCGTGGTGGCACTGGATCCGGCCAATGGAGATGTCCTGGTCATGGCCAGTCATCCCGGGTTCAATCAGAATGATTTTATCGGGGGCATATCCAGCCGCAACTGGCAGGCGCTTATGGAAAATCCGGGCCGTCCCATGATCAACAAAGCCATTCAGGCAGAGTATCCTCCGGCGTCCACGTATAAAATCCTTACCGCCATTGCGGGGCTGGAGGAAAATCTGATCGACGGTCATACCACGACATTTTGTCCGGGGTTTTATTCGTTCAGGGGAAGACGCTACCATTGTTGGCGCAAACATGGACACGGGCGTTTGAACGTCGTGGAAGCACTGGCTCAGTCCTGTGACGTGTTTTTTTATCTGGCCGGTGAAAAAATCGGCGTGGATGCCCTGGCTCAGTATGCCAGGGGGTGTGGGCTGGGACGTCCCACCGGCATCAACCTGGATCATGAACGGCAGGGATTGATTCCCACCGCCGCATGGAAGCGGGAACGGTTCGGTGAAGCGTGGTTTCCGGGGGAAACCCTTTCCATCAGCATCGGCCAGGGGTTCAACCTGGTGACCCCTCTTCAGATGGCCGTGTTCACCGCAGCGGTCGCCAACGGGGGGACCCTGTTCCGGCCCAGGCTGGTGACGACAATCAAAGACGTTCAAGGCAACGTGGTGGCGGAAATGGATCCCGAAATCATCGGTGGCATCCCGGCAGGAAAAAAGACCCTGGAACTGGTCAAGAAAGGCATGATCGAAGTGGTTCAGGGCGATCGGGGGACAGCGAGAAGCATTCGGATCAAACAGATTGAAATGGCCGGAAAGACAGGGACCGCTCAGGTTTTTTCCAGAAAGACCGGTGAAAAATTCAATAATGAAAATCAGGTGAGAACCCTGCAGGACCATGCCTGGTTCGTGTGTTACGCACCGGCTCAGAATCCGGTAATCGCTGTGTCCGTGATCATCGAACATGGTGAACATGGATCTTCGGCGGCGGCCCCTGTCGCCGGTACACTGGTGAAAAAATACCTGGGGTTGATGGAACCGGAACAACAAGAACCGGGACAGGCGGTTGATACGCCCCCGGAAGGATAAAAAAAGATCATGATGTTTGACCGACGTTTGCTGGAATATTTTGACTGGGGCTTGCTGCTGCTGGTGCTGCTCATTGCCTCCGGCGGACTGATGGTCCTTTACTCGGCGGTCACGGCCGGATGGCAGGAAAACGGGCTTCATTTTCTGTTTGAACGGCAACTCATCTGGATGGGAGGCGGAACCGTCATCATGATCGTGATCCTGTTCTTTGATTTTCGGCATCTGAACAAACTGAATCTGGTGATTTACGTCGTCTGTGTGGGGCTTCTGATAGGGGTATTCCTTTTCGGGCAATCCGGCGGAGGGTCCCGGCGATGGCTGTCCTTAGCCGGGATCAATATTCAGCCGTCCGAATTGATGAAAATCGCTTTGATCATCAGTCTGGCATCGGTCTATTCAACCATGGTGTCCTTTGAGGGGCTCAATTTCAGACAATTGCTCAGACCTGCTGTCATCTGCATGATTCCGGTGGGATTGATCGTCATTCAGCCGGATCTGGGTACCGGATTAATCCTGCTTCTCATTGCCGGGTCCATGACCCTGTTCGTCAAGGTTGAAAAAAAGGTGCTTCTGATTCTGGGAGCCTTGAGCGGGTGTGTCATTCCCCTGGTATGGTTCTTTGGCCTTAAAGCCTATCAAAAGAACCGGATTCTGACATTTCTCGATCCGGATCGGGATCCTCTGGGAACGGGATATCATATCATTCAATCCAAAATCGCCATCGGGTCTGGCATGATTACGGGCAAAGGTTTTTTGCAGGGAACCCAGAACGCCTTGGCGTTTCTGCCGGAACAGCACACTGACTTCATCCTCTCCGTTCTGGCTGAAGAATGGGGGCTTGCCGGATGCTCGGTGCTGCTGATTCTGTACTTTCTGCTGATCTGCTGGGGATTGAACGTTGCGTACAACTGCCGGAATCCGTTCGGATCCATTCTGGCCTTCGGTATTACCGGCATGGTTTTCTGGCAGGTCTTCATCAATATCGGCATGGTCATGGGATTGATGCCGGTGGTGGGAATGCCGCTGCCCCTGGTGTCTTACGGAGGATCGTCCGTGATCACCAACATGGTGGGGTTCGGGATCCTGCTCAATATCAGCATGCGCCGGTTTTACACCAGCTGATCCGGTTGCGGGAAAGCGGTTTCAGAAAACAGAATGAAATCAGCTTTGCACCTGTTCACAGGGGAAATATTTTCTCATTCAATGTTGACAAATGGCTACCCGGATGGTACTGAAGTCACGTTTTTGATACGGAATTTGGGCTGTTTTTGCGTAAAAACAGCCGGTAAGATATAAGTGGTTGGTTTTTTTATAATTATTTACTGGCGGAGGGAATTTTATGATAACTGTGATTCCTGATATATCTTTGGTGTATCAGATGATCAATTTCCTGATTCTGCTCTTTGTCCTCAATCAGCTGCTGTACAAACCCATTCGCAAGATACTTCTGGAAAGAAAAGCAAAGATTCAAGGTCTTGAATCCGGCGTTAAAAAAGCCAATGCAGATCTATCTTCCCAGGAGGAGTCTTACAGGAACGGGTTGCGGCAGGCCAGAACCGAGGGCTTGAAAAAGAAGGAGGCCTTTGTGGAAGAGGCATCCAAGCAGGAACGGGAGATTATCGACCAGATCAATCAGAAGGCCCAGGCAAATCTCGCCCGGATCAAGAAACAGGTGGCGGATGAAACCGGGCAGGCCCGCAAAGCACTGGAAAACGAGGTGGAGGTGTTTGCCAAAGCCATCGGCGAAAAAATTCTGGGGAGGGCCGTCTGATGAAAAAAATCACCTTTACACGTAATCAGATCAAAGTATCCGGCTTGACCGCCCTGATTCTCGGGGCTGCTGCCGCTACATCCTGGGCTGCGGCCCCCCATGGCGAGGTTCACAATTCCTGGTTGACCATCGACACCTGGAAGGCTTTGAATTTTGGGGTGCTGGCAATCGCCCTGTTTCTTTTGGGGAAGAAACCGGTCAAATCCTTTTTTTCATCCCGGAAAAAAGAGATTGCTGATGAACTGAAAGACCTTGAGCAGAAAAAAGCTGAGGCTGAAAAGCAACTGGCCGAATATCAGGCCCGTTTCAACAATCTGGATCAGGAATCCAGACAGATCATCGAAGAGTACATCAAACAGGGAAAAGAAGCCAAAAAACGGATCATCGCTCAGGCGGAAGCCCAGGCGGAAAAACTGGAGGACATGGCCAAACGGACCATCGAGCAGGAGTTTAAAACGGCCAGAATGAAGCTTCAGAAAGAAATTTCAGCGCTGGCGGTGGAACGTGCCGAACAAGTCATTCAGAACGCCATTTCATCTGAAGATCAGGAAAAGTTGGTGGACGACTATTTAAAAAGGGTGGTGGCATAATGAAAAATCTAGCAGTAGCCAGGCGTTATGCCAAAGCGTTGATCATGATCGGTCAGGAAGACGGTCAGGCGGATTTGTATAACGAGGAACTCGAAGCCATGGTCTCGCTTTTTGACACCCAGGAAGGGTTTGAAGCGGTTCTGACCAATCCTTTGTATAACAAAACTGACCGGAAAAAAGTGCTGGAAGCGGTTCTGGGATCGGCAAACCTGTCCAAGGTCATGAACTCTTTTCTCATGTTGCTGTTTGACAAGGGCAGAATCGGGTATTTGAGAGATATCGCCTCGTATTACAAGGATCTGGCAGATGAACTCAAAGGGATCATCAAGGCCAGCATTACTTCTGCAACACAATTGTCTTCGGAAGCGGTGGAAAAAATCCGGGAGGCCCTGTCCAAGCGAGTGGGGAAATCCATTGTCCTGGATGTACAACAGGATCCAGGTCTCATCGGCGGTGTGGTTACCAAAATCGGCGATCTTGTTTTGGATGGCAGCGTGAGAACTCAGCTGATCAATATGAGGGAAACTTTAAAAAAAGGTGAGAGTGTCTAATGGAAATTAAAGCAGAAGAAATAAGCCAGATAATTAAAGATCAGATCAAGGGGTTTGACGCCAAGGTTGATCTGAACGAGACCGGTGTGGTTCTGTCCGCGGGTGATGGCATCGCCCGTGTCTATGGGTTGGAAAAAGTAAAGGCCATGGAGCTGGTGGAGTTTCCCGGTGGTGTCTTGGGCCTTGCCCTGAACCTGGAATCCGACAACGTGGGTATTGCCATTCTGGGTGATGACAAACTCATCAAGGAAGGTGATGTGGTCAAAAGAACCGACCGTATCGCATCCGTTCCTGTGGGGGAAGCGCTTCTGGGACGCGTGGTCACCACGACCGGAGAACCCATTGACGGAAAAGGACCCATCAATTCCGATATCATGATGAACATGGAACTGGTGGCCCCGGGCGTTATCGCCAGAAAATCGGTGCACGAACCCTGCTATACCGGTGCCAAGGCCGTGGACGGCATGACCCCGGTGGGCCGGGGACAGCGTGAGCTGATCATCGGTGACCGGCAGATCGGAAAAACCGCTTTGGCCGTGGATGCCATTCTCGCCCAGAAAGAAACGGACATGAAGTGCATCTATGTGGCCTGCGGCCAGAAAAAATCAACCGTGGCCCAGGTGGTGGCGGCCCTGGAAGAGCACGGCGCCATGGAATACACCACCGTGGTGGTGGCATCTGCCTCAGAGTCTGCAGCCATGCAGTATCTGGCACCCTATGCCGGATGCGCCATGGGAGAATATTTCAGAGACAAGGGCGAGCATGCCCTGATCATCTACGACGACCTGTCCAAACAGGCGGTGGCCTACCGGCAGGTGTCCCTGCTGCTCAGACGGCCTCCCGGACGTGAAGCGTTCCCCGGAGACATTTTCTACAACCACTCCCGGCTGCTGGAACGGTCCGCCAAACTCAGCGATGAAAAAGGGGCCGGCTCTCTGACGGCGCTGCCCATCATCGAAACCCAGGAAGGGGACGTGTCCGCATTTATTCCCACCAACGTGATCTCCATTACCGACGGTCAGATCTTTCTGGACAAAGACCTGTTCTTTGCCGGGGTCCGTCCGGCCATTGACGTGGGACTTTCCGTATCCCGCGTGGGTGGCGCGGCCCAGGTGAAAGCCATGAAACAGGTGGCAGGTACATTGCGCCTGGATCTGGCCCAGTACCGGGAACTGGAAGCGTTTGCCGCGTTCGGTTCCGATCTGGATGCCGCCACCCAGAAACAGCTGACCCGTGGTGAAAGACTGGTGGAGCTGCTCAAACAGCCCCAGTTTCAGCCCCTGCCCATGGAAAAAATGGTGACCGCTCTGTATGCGGGCACCAAAGGATATATTGACAAGTATCCCAAAGAAGCGGTTGCTAAATATGAAGAAGGGCTTTATCCTTTTGTCGAAAACCGGTTTCCTGAAATCTACCAAGGCTTGAAAGAGAAAAAAGAGATCACGTCCGACATCGAGACCAAGCTCAAGCAAGCCCTGGAAGCCTATGACGAAGAGTTCAAGGACACCATCTGATAACAGGATGAAAAGTTCTTGACACCGTTTCGTTACAATCATTTGAAAATAATTAGGCTTGAAAGGTAGATATAATGGCAACATTAAAAGAAGTCAAATCCAAGATCAGCAGCGTTAAAAAAACAAAGCAGATCACTTCTGCCATGAAAATGGTTGCCACTTCCAGGCTGCGGGGCTCTCAGACCAATATGGAGCGGTTCAAACCCTATGCCTCCAAATTCGCAGAGGTGCTGGGCAGTATTGCCGGCAAATCTGGTTCGGATGTCAGCCCGTTGCTGGTCCCGGCCCAGGAAGTCAAAAAAGTGGTCGTGATTCTGTGTACGTCTGATAGAGGGTTGTGTGGCGGTTTTAATATCAATTTGATAGAAAAAGCCCGTAAATTCATTCTATCGGACTTGCAGGACAAGGAAGTGTCTTTTTACTGTTTTGGAAAAAAAGGCCGGGACTGGGTCAGAAAATCACCCTATGCCATTGCAGCGGAATATCTGGATGTGGTGGGGGGAAAAATCGATTTTTCAATGGCATCCACCCCGGGACAGCAGTTGATTGACAGCTTTCTTATGGGAGAAGTGGATGAAGTTTACGTCATTTATTCTGAGTTTCAGAGCATGGCCAGGCAGGAGCCGCTGATCAAGCAGGTTCTGCCTATCCCGTCGCTGACGGACATGGTGGAAGAAACACCCACGGATGCGGATGGATCATATCTGCCGGAACATATCTGTGAGCCTTCATCCGATGTCCTGCTGGGTGAAATGCTGCCCAAGAACGTGTTCATTCAGATTTATGATGCCCTGCTTCAAACCTCCACCAGCGAACATGCCGCACGGATGCGGGCCATGGAAAATGCCACCAAGGCCTGTGAAGACATGGTGCTCGAACTTCAGACCATCTTCAACAAGACGCGTCAGGCCAAGATTACCGGCGAGCTCATGGATATTGTCGGTGGTGCGGAAGCGCTCAAGGGATAAAAAACCAATATACCTCACAGTATATAAACAGCTTTATTTAGGAGAGAAAAATGGCTGAAAATATAGGTAAAATAGCACAGGTCATGGGTGCGGTTGTTGACGTTGAATTCTCACCCGGCAACCTTCCGCCGGTCCTTACCGCCCTGACCGTCACCAACCCCACCATCGGGGATGAAGAAGACAACCTGGTCATCGAGGTGGCCCAGCATCTGGGGGACAACATGGTCCGGTGCATCGGCATGGACGTGACCGACGGCCTTCAGCGGGGCATGCCGGTAAAAGATACGGGCGCACCCATCATGATGCCCGTGGGTGAAGCGTCTCTGGGGCGGGTTCTCAATGTTGTGGGAAAACCGGTGGATGGCCTGGGAGATATCTCCAGGGAAAAAACCATGCCCATTCACAGGCATGCCCCCACTTTCATTGAGCAGGACACTTCGGTTCGGGTTCTTGAGACCGGCGTCAAGGTGATCGATCTGCTGGTGCCGTTTCCCCGGGGCGGTAAAATGGGGATGTTCGGTGGTGCCGGTGTGGGCAAAACCGTTATCATGATGGAAATGGTCAACAACATTGCCATGCAGCACGGCGGTATCTCCGTGTTCGGTGGCGTGGGGGAGCGGACCCGTGAAGGCAACGACCTGTACCATGAAATGAAGGACTCAGGCGTTCTTCCCAAGTGCGCCCTGGTGTACGGCCAGATGACCGAACCGCCGGGAGCCCGTGCCCGGGTGGCCCTGTCCGCTTTGACCTGTGCGGAGTATTTCCGTGATGTGGAAGGCCAGGACGTGCTGCTGTTCATCGACAACATCTTCCGGTTCACCCAGGCGGGTTCGGAAGTATCGGCCACCCTGGGCCGCATGCCGTCCGCCGTGGGATATCAGCCCACCCTGGCCGTGGACATGGGGGAATTGCAGGAACGCATCACCTCCACGGACAAAGGGTCCATCACCGCTGTACAGTGCGTTTACGTGCCTGCGGACGACCTGACTGACCCGGCGCCGGCCACCACGTTCGCCCATCTGGACGGCACCGTGGTACTGTCCCGTCAGATTGCCGAGCTGGGGATCTATCCGGCGGTGGATCCGCTGGACTCCACCTCCAGAATTCTGGATGCGGCCTATATCGGTGAAGAACACTATTACGTGGCCCGGGTGGTTCAGCAGACCCTGCAAAAATACAAGGAACTGCAGGATATCATCGCCATTCTGGGGATGGATGAGTTGTCCGATGAAGACAAGATAACGGTTCAGCGGGCCAGAAAACTGCAGAAATTCCTGTCTCAGCCGTTTCATGTGGCTGAGACCTTCACCGGTATGCCGGGGGTTTTTGTCAAAGTCGAAGACACCGTAAGATCATTTAAGGAAATCATAGAAGGGAAACACGATGATCTTCCGGAAAACGCTTTTTATATGGTGGGTTCTATCGAAGATGCCATCAAAAAGGCAAAAGCTGAATAATCTCCCGGAGGTAAAGCATGGCTGAAAAACTGATGCTTGAAGTGGTGACGCCACAGAAGGCCGTGGTCAGCGAGACGGTGAATTCGGTTGTGGCGCCTGGAACAGAAGGTGAATTTGGCGCACTCAAGGGGCACACCACCTTTCTGACTTCCCTGAAGGTGGGAACGCTGAAATATACAGACGTCAGTGGAAAAGAAAAGCTTCTGTTCGTGAACGGTGGATTTGCGGAAGTGTTGCCGGACAAGGTGACAATTCTGGCTGAATCTGCGGAACGCCAGCAGGATATTGATGTGGTGAGGGCCCAGGCAGCCAGGGAGCGGGCGGAACAGCGTCTGGCCAATCGGGCGGCCGGCATTGACCTGCTGCGGGCTGAACTGGCTTTGCGGCGGGCGCTTCACCGCCTGAAAGTGGCGCAGTACGCAAAATAGCTGATCTGTTTTTTAATTAGGTTGTTTTTAAAGGGGTGCACCCATCGGGCCGCACCCCTTTTTTTCTGAACAAATCCGGTTCATGAATAATCGAGGAAAGAAATGGATGCACTGAGTGTGATTGTTCTGGCAGCGGGTAAAGGATCCAGAATGAAATCAGATCTGCCCAAAGTGTTGCATACCGTGGCGGGAAAACCCATGATCCTGCACGTCATTGCCTGTGCCTGTCAGGTGGTGCCCGAGGACCATATCCATGTGGTGGTGGGACACCAGTCGTCTAAGGTGCAACAGGCTGTCTCTGCCTGTTATCAGGTCAACTTCAGCAGGCAAAGACAGCTTCTGGGAACCGGAGATGCGGTCAGGAGTGCATTGCCAGCGGTTCCCCAGGATGTTAAAGATGTGGTGGTGCTGTATGGGGATGTGCCTCTGATTCAGCCGGAGACCGTGAAGGGTCTGGTTTTGTCGCACCGGGTTTCGCGGGCAAAGGTAACGGTTCTGGCCGCGGACATGGAATGTCCGGCCGGATATGGCCGTATTGTTCAGGATTCGCCTGGCCATGTGATCGCAATCCGGGAGGAGGCGGATGCCAGTGAAGCGGAAAAAAAGATCCGGTGCGTCAATACCGGGATCTATTGCTTTGACCGGTTGTTTCTGTCCCGGGCGATGAATTTGCTGAAACCGGACAATCAGCAGGCTGAGTACTATTTGACGGATGTGGTGGGGATCGCCTGCCGGGAAAATGAGAAAGTGACTGTGAAACACCTGGCGGATATCGGGCAGATCCTGGGGATAAACACCCTGGATGATCTTGAAAAAACAAGAAATCTGGCAGATTCCATGTAAAATGAATTGCCTTGACTTTGACAAGAGGTTTGATCTATACTGACCCTGAAATTAGCAGCGCAGGATTATAAAATTGGGGAATAATCAGATACATAACAAATTTGATGACATCGACAGAAAAGTCGAAAAGCTGCTGGAACGATTACGGTCTCTGCAGGCGGACAATCAGGAACTGGCTTTGCGGATAACACAGCTGGAGTCGGAACTGGAAGAAAGAATCCAGACACAGACACGGATTTCTGAGCAGGAGGCAGTGATTCAATCGAAAATGGATGGGCTTCTGACCAAGCTGGACGGTTTTATCCGGTCAGAAGAAGCCTGAGCGGCCCAAGGGCCGAAGACAGCGTTTCAGTAGAGGGATCTCATTGGATGAAATTATCAAAATTGATCTTTTTGGAGAAGAGTTCAGATTCAAACCGGATGATCAGGTCACTGATCCGCATCAGGTTGTCCAATATTTGACTGATTATATCCAGAAGGCGGAAAGCATGGTACCGAACAAGAACTCAGCAAGAAACAAAATGGCCGTTCTGCTTCTTGCCGCCATGAATCTGTCCAAGGATTTTCATGAGTTGAAAATGCAGCATGCTGAACTTGAGAAAGACATGGAGAGAAAAATTTCATCTTTGATGAAAAAGATAGATAAAGGGTTGTGATGAGAAACAGTTGGATTGTGAAAACCCCCTGCAATGTGCGTGATTGTACAATAGACTTTGTCCTAACACATACAGAAAAGGGAACCCACTCTGATGCCGGTGCGCAGGTTCCTCTTCAGCGAGGAAAAGCCTGAAGGTATTAACTGGGTCCCCACTTTTGAACCAATGGTTCAAAGCCTTTAACACAACACGGCAGTTTGCGGGGGCAACTGTTTTCTGCACCTTATTCTGATCCCGCCTTTTTTCAGATTTATCCCACAATTATAATCCTGCCAGGCGATGACGGACATGCAGCACGCTTTGACCAAGGTGTTGAAATACCATATGTTGTGAAGGAGATTGGTTGAATGGAAATTGCCCTCTCATTGATAATTGTTGTGTTGTTGATAACCGGAATTGTCGGCTTTTTCAGGATCAAGAAAAAGTTTTCTCTTGAAAAACTCGATATCGAGGAAGAGCAGAGACGGATCATTGAAGCCGCTGAAATCAAAGCGGAGACACTGATCAAAGAAGCTCAGCTGGAGGCAAAATCCCGGCTTCTGGAAATGAAAGCCGGTTTTGATGCGGAAACGCAGGAAACCCGGGAAGAGTTAAAAAAGGAAGCCAGAAGGCTTTCCAAAAAAAGTGAAAAACTGGATCAGACAGAAGACCTGTTGACACAAAAGGACACTGAACTTCAGGCCAAAGAATCTGAAATCAGCGAAAAACTGGATGCGGTCGCCCGGAATGAAGTGTATTACAATAACCTTGTGGAAGAAACACGGAAAGAGCTGGAAAAGATTTCTGGACTGACATTGGAGGAAGCCAGGGAACTGCTTCTGAAAACCATGGAGGAAGACGCCAGGCATGAAGGGGCCAAGCTGGTGAAAAAAGTTACCACTGAAGCCAGGGAACAGGCCGACAAAGAAGCCAAAAAAATCATATCGACCGCTATTCAGCGGTATGCCGGAGATTTTGTGGCGGAAAGAACCGTGTCTGTGGTGCATCTGCCGGGGGATGAAATGAAAGGCAGGATTATCGGCAGAGAAGGCAGGAACATACGGGCACTGGAGGCGGCCACCGGGATCGATCTGATCATTGACGACACCCCTGAGGCGGTAATCCTGTCTGGGTTCAATCCGGTCCGACGGGAAGTGGCCCGGCTTTCCCTGGAGAAATTGATATCCGACGGCCGGATTCATCCCGCCAGAATCGAAGATGTGGTGGAACGGGCCGGCAAGGAAGTGGATGTGGCCATCAAGGAAGCCGGCGAGCAGGCGGCTTTTGATCTGGGGGTTCACGGTATCAATCCGGAATTGATCATGGTGCTGGGGAAATTGAAATTCCGGACATCTTATGCCCAGAACGTGCTTCAGCATTCTTTTGAGGTGGCGTTTCTGGCAGGCGTGATGGCAGCTGAACTGAAACTGGACGTCAAGCTGGCCAAGCGCATGGGCCTGCTTCATGATATCGGCAAGGCCGTGGACCATGAAGTGGACGGCGCCCATGCCATCATCGGTGCCAAGCTGGCCAAAAAATATGGTGAACTCGATAGTGTGGTCAATGCCATTGCGGCCCATCATGAAGATCAGCCGCCCACATCTGTCTATGATTATCTTGTCCAGGCGGCGGATGCCTTGTCCGGCGCCAGACCGGGTGCCAGAAAAGAAAGTCTTGAAAATTACATCAGGCGCCTGGAAGATCTTGAAAAGATCGCCAACTCTTTTGACGGGGTGGTCAATACCTATGCCATCCAGGCGGGACGCGAAATACGGGTGATCACGGAAAGTGAAAAAATCAGTGATGAGGATGCGGTACTCCTGTCCAGAGAAATCGCCCGGCAGATAGAGGAAAACCTGACATTTCCGGGCCAGGTCAAAGTAGTGGTGATCAGGGAAACCAGAGCGGTGGAATATACCAAAAAATAGCAGAGACATCATGAGTGTATTATCAGTGTTGAAAGAGCGGGGATTTGTAGATGCGGTAACCCATACCGCCGAGCTGGATGACTATCTGGAAAGCAACCGGGTCACCTGTTATATCGGGTTTGATCCCACCGCTACCAGCCTGCACGTGGGAAGCCTGGTTTGCATCATGGCGCTGGCTCATATGCAGCGAAACGGACACCGGCCCATTGCACTGGTGGGAGGTGGGACCGGTCTGATTGGAGACCCGTCCGGAAAAACGGAAATGCGCCAGATCATCACCCAGGAGCAGATCGATGAAAACAAGGCCGGTATCCGGGCACAGCTGTCCCGGTTCCTTGACTTTGACAATGATCAGGCCCTGATGCTGGACAATGCCCAGTGGCTGACAAAACTGGAATATATTCCGTTTTTGAGGGATATCGGCCGCCATTTTTCCGTCAACCGGATGATCAAGGCGGAAAGTTACAAAGCCAGAATGGCATCGGAAGAGGGGCTGACCTTTATCGAGTTCAACTACATGCTGCTTCAGGCGTATGATTTCATGAAGCTGGCCCAGAATTACGACTGCCTGCTTCAAATGGGCGGCAGTGATCAGTGGGGCAATATCGTGGCCGGAATCGACCTGATTCGGAGGACTTCAGGGAAACAGGCGTTTGGCATCACTTTTCCGCTGATCACCACCGCTTCGGGCATTAAGATGGGAAAAACTCACAAAGGGGCTGTGTGGCTGGATCCGGAACGGTTTTCCCCCTATGAGTATTACCAGTTCTGGGTCAATTGTGATGATGCGGATGTGGCTCGGTTCCTGGCGCTGTTTACTTTTCTTCCCATGGATGAAATCGAGCAGGTCAAATCCCTTCAAGGCGCTGATCTGAACAGGGCAAAAACCATTCTGGCCTATGAAGCCACGAAGATCGCCCATGGTGAAACAGAAGCCCGCAACACATTGAAAGCGGCAGCTTCTGTATTCGGTGCTATCGAAGTGCCGGAAGACCTGTTGCCGGGCGCTACGATTCCCCGGGGGGTCCATTCTGCTTCAACCGATGAGGCCGTTCCTGCCACGCAGATCCATGAAAAAGATCTTTTGGACAACGATCTGGTGATCGATCTGTTTACCCGGACTGGTTTGTGCGGTTCCAAATCAGATGCCCGCCGTCTGGTTCAGCAGGGCGGGGCGTATGTGAACGGAAAACGGGTATCGGGCGTGGATCAGCGGATTGAAAAAACCGATCTGGACCAGGGAGAGATCCTTCTTCGGGCAGGAAAGAAAAAATATCACAAGATAGTTTTAAATTGATGTGAAAAAGGGTTTGACAAACCAATTCCGGACATGTATAGTGTCCTGGTTTTTCGGTGACAGAGAATGTGACGGAAAAACGGTGGAAACACCCAATGTTTGATCTTTGAAAATTGGTCAG